>ERZ826220.15-NODE-15-length-220723-cov-37.262598_pt1 | contig 220723 bp, 213 predicted proteins | sample MGYA00519927_ERZ826220 | MGnify/ENA primary metagenome ERZ826220 (study PRJEB31778, sample SAMEA3449225) | human gut metagenome | biome: human gut; feature: human-associated habitat; material: faeces | place: United Kingdom | collected 2010/2012 ... | reverse complement strand
TCTGTACGTTCTATCAAATATATAATTATCGATAATAAATGAAAAAGTAAAAGTGCAACAGAGAGATATATAGCAATTTTCTTTTGTGTATTAAACGAGTTAATATAGTCTTTAATGTTGTATTGATTTTTTTTATTCATTTTATTGCTTTGCCTCTTTCTCATAATTTTATATTCGCAATGTTTTCGAATATAGACGTATATTTGTTAGGAACGTTTCCCAAGTTTAATTTCATAACATTTTCTTTTATATATTGTAAAATTATATATTACATAATTCAAATCGGTATCATCAACTGTAATTGCAGTTCCGCTTTTGTTATATAAAAAAACAAGCAATCTTTATTGCATACAAGTTCTAAAGTGCCGCCATACAAAATCGGTGTAAGAGTGCAGTTTGAAATTGTGGCATTATGATTAAGGGTCTGCACCAAATTGCCGTAACTGCTGTTAATATCTGTTGTACTATATTTAGAAATATTGAGATAAAAGATTTTAATTTTTTCATATCATTTAATCCATTTCGTTATATTCTGATAAAATATCCACCGAATACAGAACCGAATACAAAAATAAAAACTATAAGAATAATTGTAACTGCTTTCTTTTTCTTTTTCATGTTACAATACCCCCTATATTAGTACTATATCATAAAACTAAATGGAATAAAAGTACAAAATTGAATATTATTTAAAGAGGTTTGCCCCAAATGTTAGGGCAAACCTCTGCTAAAGTTATGTCTCTATTTTTTACTAACAATCGAATCTCGCAAATAAGCAAATGTACTTTGTGTTTTGAGTTCTGTTTCATGTTTATCAAGTTCTTGCTTAACGGCATTCAAGATTGCAACACTAACAGGCGGTGCAGAACTTTCACTGTATTCACCGGGAGGTGCATATGGTCGATTTTCTTTGTTTGAAGTATGTGGATATTTTTCGAGTATACTGCTTATTAGTTTTTTTGACGATGCATACTTAACCATACGATTGCCTCGTTCATTAACAGCGTATGCTTCTTCAAATTTAATACCCCACTTGAAGAATAATTGCAATTTCACCTTCATAGGATAAACGCCTGTTTTCATAACAATAAATTGTCCTTTGGGCATTGATTTAAGCTCATCGGCAGTCATTAAAGGTCGTTCAATCATTTGAAGTGATTGTGAAGGATCATTAACACTGCGACTGACTGAACCACTCATAACAGTCCTGCTGCCAAGAGCCTTTGACATTGACTCGGCGGTAACAGAGTTTGGAGCAAAGCCACCAAATATAGTGAGCTGAGTATTATCAACTATAATTGCAGCACCTTCCTTGCCGTAGTTCTTTTCAAGCTGTTGCAATGATTGGATAATCGCAACGATTTGAAGTCTTCGAGAACGAGATGCAGAGAACATCATCTCAGCTGATTCAATCTTTGGTAATGTTCCGTACTCATCGCACAAGAATACACAGCGATTCTTTAATTTGCCACCTTGCTCATCAGCAACCGAAAGAATTTCTCTGTATAGCTGTTGAATGATAAGTGAAATCATGAAAAATTTGTTTGGATCTTCCTCTGGCATAATAAGAAATATTGCACTTTTTTGATTGCAAAATTCCTCTGCATCAATTTCGGTGTCAAAACAAAGAATCTGTTCGAGTTCCGAGTCAAGAAATGAGTTAAGACGAGAAAGAGCAGTAGACATTACTGAGGACATGCTCTGCTCCGAAGTATTAAGCGCTGCTCCTGCAAACCATTTCGCTTTATGCTCATCCGGTAAAAGCTCAACGAGCGCTTGAAATTTATTTTTACCTTTCATATTAGAAGGGGCAAGCAGTTCCTGTATAATCTTAAATACAGATACAATATGACGCTCATCGGCTTGGCAGAATTCAGCAACTAAAAGAATTGTCGCTGTAAGCAATCCTTCTGCAGCATCATAGAAATATGCGTTTTGTCCGAATGAGGTCCCATCCATACCGGACATTATGATTGTCTTAGCGATAATCTTTGCGTACTTTTCAGCTTTGGCTTTATACATCAACGAGTCTGGATTCTCACGATAAAGGTCATAGTACTTATTAACCAAGTGTAATAGATTGTTGCCGTTACTCCTTGTAGGGTTACGCAAGTCTATTACACTTATTTTATATCCATAATACTTCTCTGCTATTGTTGCATAGTTACGCATAACATCACCTTTTGTATCAGTAGAAAGAAATGACATTCCGCAAGCACAACAATATTCGATTTCGGGATATAACCAAAACGCCGTTTTACCTACACCGGCAGCACCAATCATAAGTGCATGAACATCTCCTGTATCAATTAAAGCTCCTGTTTTATCTTTTCCTACAAGTAAACCTTGTGGCAGAGGCTTTCCATCGCTTGTTGACGGTTGTACGCCCCTTTGTGCCTCTTTTCTCCATTTCTCAGGTGTATAAACGATATGCTCATAAGCACGCCTTATTTCAGCCTTTGTGGCCCACCGTGCCGTTCCGTGTTGACCATCTCCAACTGTCTTACTTTTAATTCTGTTAAGAGAGTATATGTGACTGAATATTGTAATACCGCCAAGAATAACTGCCATAATAACGAAAGCCAGGATAAGTGGCATTATATTTATATTGTTCATTTTACCTCCTTAAAAAAAGAAAGAAGTCACCAATTGAATGATGACTTCTTATTGTTATGCTTAAATAAGGGATTTAAGCATTTATGTAGGGCGGAAGCTCCCTACGATTGAATAATAGCACAAACAAAAAATCTCTGCAATAATCATGCCGATTACAGTCCAATTAAATGTACTTTTCTACATTTTCAAGCCGTGAGCAATTTTCTTTTCTTGAATTTTACTCATTAACTTCTTGTCATTTTTAATACTGTCTGCCTTACGGCGATTATCTACATTGTTTTTGAATAACCTACCAAGTTGATAAAAAAGACTTAAGCAAGCAGAACTGCAAGAATGGATCTTGCCTTCAGATATGCGTTTCAATAAAAGTTGAGCATATTGATTGTTCATATCAGCGGAAATCTGCAATAAAGAAACCGCTTGCGACAGATTTGAATCGACACCTAAACCATATAAATACATTTTGCCAAGCTGGTAATAGGCGAAATCATTGCCGTTATCGGCTGAATGAACAAAGTATTCAATAGCTTTTTTATAATCGACATATCCTTGCTCGGTTTGATATATTCGACCAAGAAGATATGATGCATATTTGTCATCGTCATCAACACAAGCAGTCAAATACTCTATAGCTAAAGGAATATTTTTATTTACGAACTCGCCCATAAACAATAACTTTCCATAGTAGTATTGTGCAGGCTTGAAATTGCCATCTGCGGATTTCTTTATAAAGTCCAAACCGGCAGAAACATCCTGTTGAACTACTTTTCCATTTACGAGTAACTTACCAAGAGTGTATTCGGCAAAATGGTTGCTTTCCTCAGATGCAAGATATAGATAGGTTATTGCTTTATCTATATCCTGTTCAACATATATGCCCTGTAAATATGCTTTTCCCAAGAAGTATAGTGCAAATGAATTCCTTTCGCTTGCCGCTTTTTCTAACCATGCAATTCCTGTCAATACATCCTGCTCAACATCTGCTCCGACAATAAGTAATTTGCCAAGCATATATTCGGCTATTGATAATCCTTGTGAAGCAGATTTGTACATGTATGATAGTGCCAAAGTTGGATTATATTCCAAGTTTGAATCATCAAGCAGATACTTTGCCATTTTATATTGTCCCCATACATTGCCACGCTCAGCGCTTGCCTTTAAACTAAGGTAGTCTTCGCTATGCTTGATTTCATTATCTGTGACAATATTATTGATTGCTGTTTCCTCAACTGCTTCTGCTTTTTCTATATAGCAGTCGTTTGGTATATCAGGCTGAAATATGGAGTCTTTTTCATATTCTTTTTCATCAATCGGTTCAATGGATAAATTGGCAGCAGCTTTTATAATAGCATTCTTTATCGTCTTGAAATCCTTATTCTGCGATAGGGGAACACGAACCAGCTTTTGATTGCTGTAAATATCAATTATCTGTTCTTTATATGAATACCATGTCTCATACAAATTAGAAATGATTGGATCTTTTTCCATTTCGTCTACGATGGAGTTTACTATGCGTTTGCCTTTTGTGCTGAAATAGCCATAGACCTTTTTACCTTCATAATCAGAAAGGTACTCCGATAAAGAAACCAACAAAGCTTCTATCTTTGGATTATCATATAATTGTGAATTTACTTGCTTGATAATATCATAAATCTGTTGTTCTCCGACTTGTCGCAAATTATCTCTGCTTTCGTTTTGTTTATCATAAAGACACATCAAATCTTGACGAAAAATATGCTTGGTTAATTCACCTTTAATGTTAGATATTCCGTCAGCGTTTAAGAATGCCTCATTAGGTTCAATCGAATAAGCAACCATATGAACATGGGGATGATGGGATTCGTTATGAAAAGCAGCATACCATCTAAAGTTATCAGGCTTAATGTTCATTTGCTGTGCTATGAAATTTCGTTCACTTCTTAATAGCGGTATCCAGTTTTCAACGCTGTCATATCCGAGTCGCTGAGCATCCTCTCTTTTTAAGGATATAATATGAGTCCATACATTGCTTTGGCTTTCTGATATTTCTCTTGATATACGAGAAATATTCAAATCTATTTCAGCATCAGAAAACAAGCCTGTTTTAGAAACAATTTGAACTCTTGGTCGCTCCGATATATATTTCAAATATGTACCTCTGTCGCTAAAAAAGTCAGCGTGAGATTCCATGATTTGAGTTATTAACTCATCAGCATTTTCTCTGCTTGGATTTTTCTTGAAATCTTTATATTCAAGAAAATCAACCGAATCCGGATACCGCTTCAACAGTTCATTGATTATATCTTTTCTATCTTCATCCGAATAAGCCACCGAGTCTTTTTGTTTGATTTTTTCAACACCTTCACGAGTTGAAATATATCGTAAATAACCCTCTATTTTACCGGTCGAATTCGGTGGCAAATATGGACTTTTAACAATAAGCTGAGCCATTATTCATTTTGAAAACGATAGGCATTCTCAAAAGAAATCTGCCCTCCGAGTCTGCTAACCTCTTCCGTGCAAAGTCGGCGAAGTTCTTTCATTTTTGCCTCACTTATATTTCCGTTTACTGCCGTGATATGCATTAGCATTGAAAGCTCAACAGCCAATTTGAAAATGATTCGTGCAATTCGATTTTCAGAATCTTCGATTTTTGCACTAACAACGGTTTCAAACATGGGTGCAACCACATTACGAATGGTTTCATTATTTAGAAAATCAAGATAAGCATCAACTGCAATATTAATATATTCACTTCTGCTTTTTACGCCGGACTTTTTTAATTGTGCGTCCACCTTTGTGAGAGTGACACTATCTATGCTGATGCCAATTCTTTCTTTTTGTTCGTTATCACTCATGTTCATACCTCCTCATTTTTGGTTGCCGATTTCGTGGATTTCTTTTTCTTAGTCGCTTGCATAGTTTCATCACGCATAGCAAAAAAATCACGAACTGCTATCGGAACATATTTTAGATACAGAGAGTCAATAGCCTTGGTTAATTCCTCTTCAAGGTCTACATTTTTCTGTTCCATATATATCCGTAATGTAGTCAGTCGTTCTTCATCAATTGGAATGGATATATTTCTTTTCATAACATCACCTCACATAGTCATTTCAGGTTGAGTATCATTTAACAATGTATTTTCATCAGTTATTGCCTTATATATCCCGTATATGTTTTCAGATACATCATTACCGAAATCACGCTCAAACTCTACGCCCAAAATCAATATTTCTTTTTGGCTGTCTGTAAGCATTGAGCAAACCGCCTCTACAGGATAGGCATCGCATAATCTGTCTGCAATTGAAAGATCAAAACTGTTTGAAGTTTTCATTGCATTCACCATATCCGATAATGCATTTTCTACTTTGGGCAAATCATAATATGATTTCCAACCTACAAATTGGTTATCATTGAATAATCGAAAATCCTTCTTGATATTCAGCTTTTCCTCCAACTTGGCAATTGATTTTACAATATCGTTATATGAAGCAAGACCATTTGAAACAAGCGTATTTTCAACATTGGTCTTAAACATTTCCCACGGAGTTCTGTATGGATATTCATTCATAAACTGCCATCGATTATTTAAGTCCTTAACCTCTTGTGTTGTATAATCGAAACTGCAAAATTGCTTGCCTTTTGAGTTCTCAATATGTCCCGAGCCATCTTCATATAAGACCCAAGACCAATCATCAATAAGCCTTGCCTTTTTATTCAAGTTATCCATAACTGTCACCTCACATATTCGGCTCAAAATCCGGAATATCATTTTTAATCCAATCTAATTCGCTGTTAAACATTTCATCATTAGGTAAGTCCGTTTCCTCTAATGCAATATTTTCAATACAGCAATTCATAAAACTCGAATTTGTTGTTTGACAGCTTTTAAGTACGGCTTCCTTGAAATTACTATGTGTGAAAAATGCTTTGGCAAGGTTACAAGAAAAGAATCGTGCATTTTGCAATTCTGCTTCTTCAGCTGTTACATTATACAGAGAGCAGTTACTGAACAACGCATTTTGCAGATTACAGTTAACAAGCGATGCATTATCAAAGGTACAGTGATAAAACTTGCAATTCTCAAAATCAGCACCATTCAAATCCTTGCCCGAAAAATCAACATTCAAAAATGCCTTGCCGCTTAAATCCATTTTTTCACCTTCACCGCCATAAAGCCAAAGCACATGTCTTGCACATAAAATTTCAATGTCTGTAAAATCCTCATCGGAATAATCAAAAGGGATGTCAATAGCTTTACTGTTAAGCATTAAGTCAATACTATCGGAGTATAGAATTGTTTCATCGACATTACCTAAATCCCTAAGCATATCATCAATCAATGCAGGATACACGGCAGGTTCTCCGACTCGATTGTATTTGTTAATATCAACTCTGTATTCGGGATCGCCCGATTCTTCACAGCTTGCAATTGCTTGGTTCATTATGCTATTGGTTACATCAATCATTCGCTTATTGAATGATTCAAGAGCCGGGAATTGTTCAAGTGTCACGCTCTGCTTAATATTAGGAATATATGCTGAATAACGAGCATAATTATAGCCATCACTGTTAATGAGAATGCCGTCTTCGGTATCAGAACCTAAAATAAGCAGACAATGTGTTATCCCATTATTGTCAACTCTCATAAGATCTTTATATTTTGATATGTAATCCTTATCTTCAAGCAAGCCATTACGCAAAGCCGAAAATTCCGCCTGTGATATTTCAATTGCTTTTTCTACTACACATTTTTGCAAATCAACTTGAGAATCTTTTCTTCTCATAACTGTATTTATAACCAAAATAATACCTCCTTAATAAAAAATCAGCGGTATCGTGATTGATACCGCTTTTCGTTTTAAATATTCAATTTGAATCAGCATCCGTTTCTTCAATATAGTTAATATACGGAACTTTAAGCCAATGTGTCCAACCGCTTGAGGTAATCGGTGTTTTAATTACACCATCGTATGTATTCGCTGCATGAATCACATATCCGTTTCCGATATACACGCCTATATGTCCTTGATGCCATACCGCTATACCGGGTATATCAGGCATGGTACTTATAGGTCCTTTCTCAACAGCAGCATTAAACATACCGTCAGCAGTTACATCTTTCATACCGTTTGTTCCGTACTTAATAGTTCCACTTGTTTCGTCATACCAGCCGTAGCCTTTAATTAATCCAACACAGTCAGAAGTTCGTCTGCCAAGCCAATGAGACTTAATATATTCTTCTTTATCGGTAACATGAGAGCCGAATGTTTTTTCAAGTCTTTTAAGTTCATTTGCGGTTAAAACATTGCCGTGCGAACCCCAAACATAACCCCATTTATTGTCATAAGCCATTTGTGCCCATTTAACTAAATCAAGATTATTTTTATCTGTGTTACTCAAATCAATATCGATAACGGTATTTGAAATTACAGACATTAAGTGACTGAAATCCTCGGCTGATATATTCGTACCGAAAGCGGAATTCAACATATTAAGTAGTTCGTTGTCGTCCTTTGCCTGTTCAAAGCAATCAACAAGTTTTGAAATAAAATCATTATCAGACTTCTCGACATCATAAAAGGCACAAGCGTAAACCGCCTGTGCCTTTTTACCTACAATACTTTTTAGTTTTCGCTTTGAGCATTCTTTTGATATACCGGTCATTACATCCTCAATGTGCTGTAACTTGGCTTTTTCTTCTGCTGACATATTTTGAACTATTGATTGCTGTACTTGGTTGGTGTCTATTTCGATAGAATCCATATTGCCAATAATGCCCATATATGCAATCAAAGGAATAAGAAATAGTCCAATAACTGAACCGATGATAATACCTATAACTTTTCTTGCATTTTTATCGCTTGCTACTGCGGATGTAATTTTAGCAACTGTTGCAGCACTGACCGCCATATAAACACCTCCTTAATAACAATCAGATTATCTGCCGCCGGCTTTACCAAACATAATTTGCTTAAACTCAGGTGCGATAACTTGAAGTAAATATCGCTCGTTACCGCAACGGAATAAACAAGTGCCTCGTTCGGGATAACGAATTCTCTCGAATTCAGACTCTTCAATTTGCAGTACATCCATATATACCTTTGGCTCAACACTTCCTGCATTAAACAAAAACTGATGTGTCGGAATCGAGAAAAGCGGTTTTGTATATTCCTTAACGCCTTCAATTAAAAAGTCATCAATATTCTGGCTTGCGAGGATAACCGAGCTTTCCTTTTTACGAACACGCTTGGATGCATTTCGTATGTACTCAATAGCCGTCATATTAGTGAGGAATAAATACAATTCATCAATAGCAGCTACGGTATTACCTTTACCGAGCAATTCATTTGTCATATACGAAAGAACATTGAAAAGCATCGCATCCTTAAGTCTGCGATTGGTATCCATCAAACCTTTAACTCCAAAGCAAAGGAAAGTATCATCAATAATATTTGTGTGACCATTGAAATACTTTGATTCCGTACCTACACACATAGAATGAAGTCCAAGACAAAGTTCTTGTAATGTTTCTTCACGATAAATATTCTTTTGATTATGTTGATAACCCTTATATTCCTTTTCAAGCAGAGAATATAAGTCTTCCATAATCGGATAATCTGTTGGCTTTAACTTGTCATAATCGGTATAGTTGGTTATACCGAAATTTTGATACAATTTAGAAAGTATAATCTCCAATGTGTCAAGTTGTTCATCCGAGAAGTCTTTATATGCTCTGAAGAAGTCTTTCAAGTAGGCAATATGCTGACTTAACCTTGTTACTCTGCGGAATGCTTCGGGTGTAAATTGGTCATATTCCTTATCGGCATCGCCAAAGGATTTCGGCTCAAGAGGGTTGATAATATATTCGCCACTCATGAAGTCGATATAGCAACCGCCGAGAGCCTTCGTCAATTCTTCGTATTCCGCTTCAGGATCAAGTGAAATAACTCTTTTCCCCGATTCTCTGAAATTTGTAAGAATGAGTTTCAAAAGGAATGACTTGCCTTGACCGGAGTTACCGAGAATCAAACAGTTTGAGTTGGTTTTATCTTCGGCACGCCTGTCAAAATCGACAAGAATATTCGTGCCGTATTTATCTCTGCCGATAAACAAGCCTTTAGGATCTGTCTTGCCCGAATAGTTAAATGGATATAAATTCGCAACCGAGCTTGCAGGGAGTACACGCTCAAACTGTTCTCTAAAGATATTGTATCCGACAGGCAATACAGTTAAAAAGCCTTCCTTTTGTCTTAGTGTAAGCCTATCAACAGACATCTTTGACCTTGTAAGTTCCATTTGAATTTCGGATTGCAACTCACGAAGTTTTTGCATACTGTCAGCCTTTAATTCAAGAAATACAGCACAATGTAGCAACGGCTCTTTATTTTTTCTAAGCTCTGCAATCAAATTAACAACATCTTCAAGATTGCCCTCGGCTGTAATGTTTTCCTGAACATCGTTTGAACCGGTTGAAAGTTTGTTTTTTCTTGTAGCATTCTGTATGATTTTTCTCTGCTCAATAGCATCAACCATGCGAGAGTACAGATGAATGGTTAAATTGTTTCTGTCCGCAAGAGTAGAAAACAAAGCATGTTCTTCCGTAGTAGGCGGATATTCCTTGATTGCCCATACGCATCTGTAACTGTCACCGCATACATAATGGTCTGTTGAGAATTTTATTGTAGCTGGCAGAATCATATCAAAAAATGATTTTGTACGAATTACTTCCTTTTCCTCTTCGGTTAATTCTTTATTCTTTTTCTTAAACATTTTTCCTCCAATAAAAAAGACCATAACTCTAAAAATGAGTTATAGTCTTTCATAAGTATTATTTAAATTTTCACATTGACATATCAAATGATGAATAATCTTCAGCAACATCGTTTTCAACATCTTCGGTAATGTCGTCATTGATTTGCCAAGTTTTTTCCAATGCAAGATTATGAATATATTCTATTCTTTGGTTGATTGAAGATATGATTTTTTGTTTTCTTGCATCGTCAATTAAATTTACATCGGCATCATTCAATATGCCGAGTATCTCATTGTCGATATTATTCAAAGCGTCAAAATCAATCCAATCAAAACAGGTGACTAATCTTAACTGTTCAAAATGAGTTTTTTTGAACGGCTTGCAAACTATCAATGATTGTTTATCCATATTAGGTGTGACCTTATCATAGCCGAGTGATGAGCCACTGTCAAAAATCGGTGCAACGCCAATCCATTCAAGTGTGTTTGCATTTCTGACAAGACCGAAATTATTGAGGTGTCTGTCCTCATTGGCTATAATAAAATCAACTACAATCATTTGATTGATTTTATCAACGATGTCATCAATGCCTAAAGATTTGCAACAGTTAATATAATGTTGATAAACAGATAGGTGATTAGGTTTAGGATACTTTTGCAAAATCTTCCAAGCTGTAACAAGTTCTGTATCCCTTGAAATGAAATCTTCGCAAACGCTATATGGTTTTTCGTCATCAATAATGACAGAATAATTGACATGGTCAACATTCAGCTTTTTCATAATCAATGATGCAATAGCCTCATTAAACGGCTGTTGCTCATAAGGCAAACTGCCTGCTTTAAGAAGACAACGCTTTTGATTAATTATTTTCCATCTTTTCTTTAAGCAACCGTCAGAAGTGTTGTCAGGTGAATTCAAACTGATATTTTCAGAATCCTTTGCCTTTCCGAACAGAATATCACCGACATCTTCTGAAAAATCATTATCAAAGAAATTTACCAATTCCCATTCCAAATCAGAATTAATAGGCTTAACCCAATACTGATCCGAAAGGCTTAATCCGTAGCATTTTGCCAAAAGCAGTTTTGGAGTGCTTACACGCAAAACTTCAAGTGCATCTCTTACACCCGATCTGCTTGCAGGAATTGAGCGATCGGTCCACCATTTATTGAGCAATGCTCTGTCGGCGGATAAATCGTCTTTAGTTGTACCGATAGGAAGGTGAGCAAAGTTATATATTTCGCCTATTTTAACGATTGAACCGGTTTCTTCGTCTAATGATAAATCGGCTACTTTTATGTTTTTATGCATCAAAGTGTAGTTCATAACAACGCTCCTTCCTAATTTATTTTCATTAATCATTATACACACTTCCTTCCTTAAAATCAACTTTTAACACAAATCAATATCAATCTTCCGTCATTTTGAGAATACTCACAAGTGGACAATGTCAAAAACTCATCATTGTATCCGAATTCATAATTTGAGCGATACAACGATTTTGAGTATAACTCCTTGATTTTTTCGTTGTAATCATCTTCGCCTAAATCATCGATAAACGAATACCATGAATCATCAGCTTTAACTTTAGCAACACATATAATATGATAAATTGCTTTCTCATTAGGTGTGATGAATTCGACGCTTTGATGTTCGTCAAAATATTCTTTGTTCTTAAATTTCATAAGAGATGCAAACATTTTGCCGTTCTTCATATTATGACCGTAAATAATAAGATTTTTTGAAATACCGATATTACAGTTGGCATCCATAAAAGGCGTTCCCATATATGAATATGACTTATTGAAATTACGGCGTAAATAGTATTCCGGTTCATCTTTGGTAAGCATAACAGGATAATCAATATCCGTATTCGCAACCTTTAACCAACCAATGCAATCTTTATTTTTAAGCATCAATTCATATACTCCGTTTGTTTCATCGCTTGAATCATCTTTGTTTGATACATTTATTGTCTGTGCGATTTTGTCAAATTCCTTTTGGTCATTAGAATCCTGTACACCGCATATAGTGAGATATGTAAAAACAGAGGCAGCGAAAGCAAAGGCAATAATGATAACTACAGTTAAAATTGCTTGTGTCACTTTATACCACCGCCTTTTTGAGTTTTTCTTCATCAAATCCGTCCTCTCCGTCAACATCGGGAATCAATTCGCCCTGCATTGAAGCTCCGAAGTAAATAGCAAGAAAGCGCTTAATATCATCTTTATTCATTCGTTTAACTTCAAAGCCTTGTTCGGCAATTGCTTTTTCCACTCGGTTAATCTGATTGAATTTCTGTTCTTCTTTTTCTTTTCTAAAACGAACAGCCATCATGAATTGTCGAGCTGTTGACATTTCAATTTGGATGTTGTCAAGATAATCAATATCTTTTTCAAGACATTTCCTAACACTTGAATTCTGCTCATTAGCCAGTCGATCAAGCATAAAGTTTTTATTATCATCAAACCTTTCACATGAATCAATGCAGGAAATTTCAATGTTTGGTTGAGCAGACAATACCTGCATTAAATGCCATATTTTGATTTCGATATTTTCTTTTGAAAGAACAGAAATATTCGTTGGACTGATAAGGTAATAAACAAGCTCACCGTGAGCTGTTTTTATACCTCTTTTTGTAAATGTTTCAATACCGATAAGGTCTTGAACCGTATTTTTACTTTTCTTTTTTGCCATTTTCATCACCTACTTTTGTTTTATTCTGTTTGGGGAGTGTTTCGTCTTTCAAACCCCATTCGTAATATTGCTGTGTTGAAATAAAAAACTTGATTCCATATTTAATGAAATCAAGCATTGTGGTTCCGTCCGCACGGATTGATAAAAGAGCATATGTTCCGACAAGTACAGCCGGAATCATTAGTTTTGTTGTTGCCAATACAATAGCTGAAAACAAAGCGCCGATTATAACTACAACAAAATCCTTTAATGACCACAGCCACAAAGTTGCAGACGCCCTCATGTTTTGGGGATAGATATACTGTTTTTTCAATCAAATTCCTCCCATGCCTTGTTCATCGTGAATACACTCGTCTTCTATACCAACAAGAGTCAAATCCTTAATTTGAAGATTGTTGGTAATATAATTAACGATATCAGAATTCGTATATCCGGCATCATTGTCGATGTAGCCTGATATATGGATAAAGCCAATGTTTCCATCTTTATCTACTCCTTCGTATACCGTGCCGAATTGTCCATCTGTCAAAGTATGAAGAGCTGTTTCATATTCAGATGAATTCTTTTCATTTGCAATTTCACTTGCTTTTTCATTAACTCCAATAGATACGCAAGCTCTGTCCATACCAATAGTGTACTTATTTAACTTGTAAATTGACGGAAACCGGATTCTGTCTTGCTCCATTCTTGCATTTACACTTGGATGGTGTAACATAATGCCTATATCCGTTCCTGCGATACAGTAACCCTCAATTGTCTCATCCACATCTTGAAGTTGAATATCAGCAGTCCAGTTATTTGCATTGAAATGATCGTTTTCATATCTGCACCAAACACTTTTATCATAGCTTGGATCTGAAACGATAATATGATTGATTTTACTTATCATTCCTGTAAAATTCATTTTTACCTCCTTATTTTCCAACAGCCTTTACAAGATTAACAGCAGATGTTCCCATATGAACCGCACTCATAACATTAACCTTAACGCTTGTATCCAAACCAAATTGCTGTGCTATTCTCGGAACCTCAGCAGCACTCATCATAATACCAATAGCAAGTAGCATATTTGTACTCCATGAAAGCAAACCGAGGAACAAAAGTGTAGTTTGTAAAAAGGCGGTTAAGCACAATGCAAATACTTGTTTCACCCAATTATTAAATCCGTCACCATAACCTCTCGGAATAGAAAACATATACAAACTGCCGACTGCAAGCTGTATAAGAAGTATTCCGCCACGCTTAATATTATCAAAGAAAATCTTAAATACACAGAATCCTAATGCAATCAGCGTAACAAGTTCAAACAATCCTGCTGAAATCATAGCTCCGCCAGGATTAAATGAGGATACAAGAACTTTAGTGGCAAGGCTGCCGAGAGAAACATATTGCTCTCCTGCAGCTATCGTTACCAAGTCTTTAGCAAATGTATTTTGCAGAGAAACACAAAATTTGTATAACTCAATTGGCGTAATCGTAAATAAAGAAACTGCCATAAAACCTTTAATCCAATTAAGTGCAGTTGTTTTAATATTTGCTCTGCCGGTTTGATATTCGATTGCAAGATCAAATGCAGATACAACAACACCTACTACAAATAGGCTCCAACCGAATAAAGAGAACAATTTAACAACAGCTTGTACCCATGACAAATCAAAAATCTCTGTACCCATATTTGAAATTTGCGTAAAGAAATTAGCAATCCCATCATATATTGACTTAAAAAGCCATTGAATAAATCTGTTTAGAATGGCATCAATGATTGAATCGGAAATACCCGAAAAGGCATTTCCGATTGCATCACCCATACCGGAGATTATATCTCCGAGCCAGTCAAACATAAATCCACCTCCTATCTACTTCTCATTTCATTTACATGCCAACGATGCCCCAAATATAAAGTGGAGCTGTGAGTGTAAAGATTAGACAAGCGAAAAGAATAGCCGGTGCTGTAAACTCGAATTGACCATGTTTTCTGTAATCGAAATACGCCGTGCCGATTTTCACAAAGAAAAGAATCGCAAGGACTGTATCTACCACAGGAAACACAACATTGTTTACAACAGTTTTGATTTGTGCTTTAGCAGCGTTCCATGTACTTGTAATCGCTGTTGAAACATCGCCTGCTGCATAAACAGTCGTAGCTGTAAATAAGCAAACACATATAAGGGTAACTACAAATACAGCAAACTGCTTTTTATTGAATTTACTTACAAGTTTATTCATTTGATATACCTCCATATTTCTTTAGAATTGATTTTACTTTATTGTCAGAATGATATCTGATCGGGATTTTGAGCATTTCAGCTCTTGATATTTCCTCCATCATTTCATCTGTCCAAGAATCACCAAATACCCAAAGTTCATCGACCATCCATAAAAAACTAAAATTAGCCAATTTTCTTTGCTCGGTTTCTTTATCATTTTTTGGATTAACCATTAAGATGTGAAAATGCGGAACGACCGGAGCCGCACCGCATTCCTTCATTGCATATTCGCCGAAACGAACAGCTTCAATCACATCTTGATTTGGATTATCTGAAAGTGGAGCACAAATATATACTCGTTTCATTATTCGTCCTCATCTTTTTTTATTTTTAATTTAAGCAAGAGTGCTGCAATGCCGGCACCCAATCCAACACCGCCAAGACCAATCCATGTGCCAAGATTTCTATTGTCACTTGTTTTTGGAGTTTTAGGGGTAGGGGGGACTATAGTCACAGTTTGTCCTTTATCCTTTAAATCAGCGTGAACAGCAATCTCAACATTATCACGATACAAGGATTCGAAAACTACAAGGTCAGTAGACTTTTTAATATTAGATGCATCAAAAGTGAATTCCACTTCAACAGTTCCGTTTGCTTTGTCTGGCGTGAATTTCACAGTTGAAGTAACCTCTTTACCTTTCACCATAAACGGCTTGCCTGTGGATTTATCCATCAATGTGCCTTTGATAACATATTCGGTATTAGGTACTAAATGCTTGTACTCAACAGTATCTTTTATAGTTATTTCGCCTTTTGCGATGACTTCTTTTTTGCCATTGACGGTTGCTGTTGTCTTTAGTTCGGGTACTTTATCATTGATTGCAGTAAGTTCAACCACTTGCTCGTTATCTTTGATTGTTACAGTAAATACATCTTCATTATCAAGATAGCCGTCAGCTGGCTTAAGCTCCTTTATAAGATATTCGCCGTAAGGAATGTTACTAAAGGTAAAGATACCGTTTTCATCGGTAACGGCAGTTAAGATTGCGTTCTCTTTTGTGAATTCGGTAGTATCCGATTTAAACAAACCAAAGATTGCACCCTTGATTACTTCCTGCGTTTCTCTATCAATCTTCAAGCCTTTAACAGAACCGTAAATAAGATTGTTTTCAATAGCTTTATCATCATTAACTTTGATGTCGATAGATTTAATATCTTGACCTTGATATTCGGTATCAAACTCATATTTGGTGTCAGACAAGATATAGTGCTCATCGGTTGCGATTTCTTTTGCGTACCACTTAAAATCTACGGGCAAATCACAATCAAAGACAATGCTTCCATTTTTATCGCAATTTGCAAAAGTGATAAGAGCATCTTTTGGAATAACATCGCCGTTGCTTGCTTTAATGTCCTCATCGGCATAAATACCGAATCTTACAGAAGTGATTTCACCGTTATTGCCGATACCGAATGTCTTATCATTTGCCATAATCTTTTTAAGTGAAACCGAAACCTTTTGTCTATCGTTATACACCGAAATGTCGGTTGAGGTAACGGAAACATTCTGTCCTGCATAGGTGAGTTCAGCATCATACTTGGCGGCATTATGAACATATCCGTTTGGTGCAGTCTTTTCAATAACTGTATATTTACCGAGATAAAGTTCTTTTGATTTAGCCACACCGTCATCGTCGGTTGTGATAGTATCAACCAAAGTGCCTTGCTCATATCTTACCGTACCGTCGAGAGTGGTTATATCTTCGGCAGCATAAATTTCAAACACTGCACCTTTAAGATTACCGACGCTGTATTTCGGAGTATATACACCGTTATTTTCTTCAACAGATGAAAAAATCTCACCTGTTTTAGTGATATTGATTACACCTTTTTGTGCAACATCTCGTGCCTTAACTTTAACTACGGTAACACCTGTATCGGTTGATGAATTTTCTTGACTGATAGAAAACGGAATCGGTGTATCGTCAAGAATATATCCGTACGGCGCTTGTACTTCTTTAAGAGTATAATCACCATACGGCAACTTTTCAGGAGTGATTAAATAGCCCTCTTTGTTAGTGTAAAAGGTATGAATTGATGTTACTTGAGGGTAGGTGTACTGCATTGTAATTCTATGATTGTTGCTATCGTAGATTTCAAAAGCAGCACCTTCGTATGGGATTCGTTTACCCGTTTCCTTATCAAGTTTTACTACCTTGAGATACGATTCAAAATTCTTGTTATTGATAAGGAATTTGTATGTTTTACCATCGGTATTGATAAACACATCAAAATCGGTTATTTTTTCTCTGCCATCCCATCCCTTTGATTGATGAACTGTATATACGCCGTATGGGAGTAGTTTTGTGCTTGCAAAGCCGTCTTCATCGCAAACAATAGTATCTCGTTCGTCTTTATCAGCGTTTACAAATGAGCCTGACGATTTAAGATAGATTTGAAATTCTGCACCTTTTTCGGGTGTTTCAATTTTGGTATCGCCGTTATCCGTATGTTTGATAATGCTGATTTTACCCTTGATAACTTGCTCCATAACAGTCATATCGGGTGCTGTGTTATATTCAATGTTGTAATCCCTTGGATCCGCACCGACTCTATATACGGTATCATTTAAAAGATAACCCTCACTTGGACTAATTTCTTTTATTGTCCAATCAGTACCACATACATAATAGTCTGTTGTAAAAGAGCCGTTACTGTCGGTTGTATATTGTGCAACAAGTTCATCGCCTTTATACAAACCATAAACAGCATCACTGAGTTTAGCGTCACCTTGTGCGTGTCCTTTTTCATAGTCTTGTTTTGTGACATTAACCCTAAATTTTTTAAGAACATTAGAAAACTGAACCGAAGCCGTCTGACCGCTTACAATGGTTACTGTTTGTGTGTCTTGCGGAACATATTTGACATCCGTATATTCAGAAATCTGATAATTGCCGGGTGCAAGATTGGCAATGTTTATTTCACCATTGGCATTGGTGGTTACATCTTTTGAAATGCCGTTACCGCTGATATGGAACTTAACATTATCTACCTTTCCGTCTTCGCTGACTTTCATCAGCTTAGCATTACCCAATGAAACTTTAACATTTAAGTATGCTTTCACTGGGTCTGAAACCGACTGCCCAAAAGTAACGATGTCTTGCAGCTGTCCGCTTTGCGGTCCGATTTTTTCATCAGTCCATGTGATAACGGCTTTACGCTGACTGTTCTTTTTATTTACAGTAATTAGTACATCATCCTTTGGTGCTTTTTCTGCTGTGATAGTAAGCGAATTGCCGGATTTACTGAATGTAAGTCCACTACCGGTAAAATCATAGTTTGAAAGCACTCCGTTTGTATCGTTTATGGTTGTGCTGTAGTTCTTACCGTTCCATTTTAATTCAATGCTTCTTGCTTTGCTCTTACTTCTGCTTGCAAAACTCGGAACAGTTGTATGCTGCTTTACACTTTTTTCAATGCGAGAATAGTGGCTGAGAATTTTACTTCTAAGCGGATGTTTGCTTGAAATGATTTCTTTAATATTGTGCTTGCCATGTTTAGTAGCATCAACATGATTGAAATTCTCGTCACGCTCTCCGATTACCGTTTCCCAAACAAGAAGTTGCGTTGCAAGATGATTAGCACAATCATCAGCTTTTGATGAATTCGTAGAAACCCAATCTACTGAGTTTTTGCCTGTGTAACCATACTGCATAATTCTTCCGAGATAAACTTTTATTGTGTCAGGATCAATTGTTTTATTATATTTACTTGGATAATTATCCCAAAAGCTCTCTGCTTCCTTTGAAAGTTTATCTCCCGTATATAGTGAAACACCGGGTTCGATACAGTAACAGGAATCGCCCTCATAATCGCCAATAGCCTTAACGGTTACATAGTCCGTGTTAAAGGTGCTCCAACCATTCATAAGCTCGTATGCAGGATGTCCCCAATGTTCCTTGTTTGTTTCTTTACCTCTCGGCAGGTCAATAATATATACATCCTGCTTAGTGGCAGCGTGCGCCGTTGCAGTTACGCCAATAAGAGAAGAAAAGCACATCAATACTGCAAGAAACAATGATGTACTTCGTTTTATAAATTTCTTCATTTAGATAATTCCTCCTTGAAAATGAAAAAGCACACCGAAAAACGATGTGCTTTAACAATGGTTATTTTTAGTTTTAATTAAGCATAGCCAATATAAATATTATAGTTACCATTTCCTGTGCTTTCTGCCCAAATCCATACATCAGTAAATCCTTCGACATTCTTATATCTGTTCAATCTGCTCTTAATATCTCTTTCGATATTGGAACAATTGGCATTTGCATTGATAGGATTATCCCAACAATCCGTGCAACTGCTGTCAAGATTTAAGCCGATACTTTTAGCATAATTTTTTGCATAGCTTACATAGTGGTTTACATCAAAAGATTTTTGAGTAGTAGTATGTTTCTTTGTGGTTGTCGGCTTTGAGGTAGTAATAACTTTTTTGGTTGTAGTTTCTTTCCTTGTCTGCTTAATTGTTGTAGAACTTGACTGTACCGACTTGGCATTTGTCTTTGTAGGTGTTTCTTTTTCAGTTTTATCAGTGTTCTTTTTTGGTGAGGTTGAAGTATTCTTATTATTAGCTTTTGTCGAGTCAGACGGCTTCTGTTCATTTTCTTTAGAAACAGATTTTTCCTTTGAAGTTTCATCCGATTTTTGAACTTGCGTATTTGTTGTGCCTTCATTTTCGGACTGACTTTCAACTGAGGATGTTGGATTGCTTTCTGAAATCGGCATTGGCGTTTTAGCTTTGTTTGAGCAACTTACCAATATGAGTGCTGATAAAACGATAAACGATATTGTTAATATTAACTTTTTAGTCATATGTATCTATCTCCTTTCAACTGTACATTAACTCTAAACAGAGAATAAATCAAGTGAAATGTAGGGGAAGGTCCATTTTTTAGTAGTATTGATAAAAAGGAACTATGACTAATTAAGCAATATTACCAAATATACCTACATGGACTGTTCAAACGATGAATCTTCGTCCGGGGTTTCCTCAAAATCCGAGTTTAGCAAACCATCAAGCTCTGCCTGTGCTTGCACAGTCTCATTATACGCATTTACAAGGCACTTTCTAACTGCATCTGACGCTTCCTTTGTAATCGGATTTGCATAAGGAATGTACTCGGTTACTCCTTGCTCGTTCTTTACTGCTCTTGAGGGCATTGAGGCAAAAAGACCATTTTTGCCTTGAATCAATCTAACCCCATGAATAGCAAATGTGTCATTAATTGTTAGTGTAGCATAAGCCTTGGTTTTGCTTTCGTCATTAATCAATCGATCAATTCGAGCCGCAACAGTAGTTGACATAAGTATTCCTCCTTTAATTCATTTCCAAAGGAATAAAGGTGCAATACATATCTGACTGCACTTCTTCCTCTGAAATATCTTCAATTTCTTTAAACTTGTCTGCATAAAAATCTGCTTGTTTATCGGTTAACGGTATAAAGTTTTCATCACCGTTATCACCGACAATAAGAATAGGACCGGCATAAATGCTTTGTCCGATTTTTCGATTTCCATCCATGCCGATTAGCTTTGCCTCATCATTTCCGATAACACAAGCTTCATCATTAAATGGGTGTGTCAGTTCAATCAAACCGCCGACAGCGGCGCTGAGATCTTTGTAATCATTGATATGCATATTAAGAACAAGCGGTGTATGATGCGGTGTAATATATACTGCCTTTTCTCCATCCATCTCTTCGCAGAGTGAAGTATCAAAATTATCAAGTTCTTTATATCCAACAGAATCAACATAAAAGCATTTGCTATCTGCATTTGAATCTTCACTGTCAAACACCTCAACAACATCACTGACAGATAAACTTGTGCCTTGATAAAGCGGTGGTCGATCATCTTCATTAAGTCGTATGTATAACGATTCAAGATTATTTACATCAATATCACCATAATAGACTTGCTTATAAATATTAGGGTCAACGCCTCCTCGTTTTTCAACATAGAACAATGGTGCAAACCTATATGCGTGCTCATCCTTTTCTGAATCAATTTGATATATCTTTACTCTCATATATCCTCCTTACATTTGTTGAACCGACTCTAACGGTTTAGGTTCTTGTGTTTCTATCTTTTCTTTAGCTGAAAACATATTTAATTCATCGAATGCAATTCGAGTTTTATCAATTAGAGCATTGATTAAAACCGGGTGATTGTTAATAAGATATTCGTTTCGTAAATTGCTGTCGGGGATAGCAATCAACTCACTCCAATTTTTGTTTTCTTGTGAATATCGGGCGTCCTGCATAGCTCTTTTTATATTACAGGCAAGAATATAACTGACTCGGTCAAAGCCGAACTCGTCAATAATGCTTTTCATGAAATCAGTATTCAGGTGATTATCGACAAAGTTGCAATCAATTGCATTATGAATAGCGGTTGCACAGCGTGAGTTTTCTAAGTCACTTTGACGCCAAATGTCAACCTCATTACAATGTCTTGCTGTATTAAGAGAACTGCGATAAAGAGGGATTTTGTCCGACATTTTCATATCCTCCTTTTTTCTTTGATCTCTCAACGAGTAAATGAATCAAAGCAGCATCCTGCTCCGCCTCCGGTAGTTGATTCAAGAACTCTGCAAGGGTAATGGTTTCTTTTTCTTCCTTTTCATTTTGACAGTTATCACAAATTTTTTCTTTCTTTATGATAATCTCGTCTTTTGAAAATGTAAGACTCACAATGCTGTTGGCAGTAATGCCTGTCAAAAAGCGAACTGATCGGGGTATCGTTAATCTGCCTCGGTCATCAATTACCTTATACTGTTTATCCATTTTTAACTTTAACCTCCTCGGTAAATTATTTTTTCTGACAGAATTTTGTCCACATCAATCTCACGATCAAACAAGGAAAATTGGAAGTATGACTTCATTCGTTCCGATGTATCGTAATTTGATATGAGAAGTTCTGAATATTGTTTGCCGCCCTCGTATCGTTGAGCAATATTGTTAATTCGGGTAATACCTTCAATAAGAATTCCCGGTCTTTGATATAGTTCTCTGATTTCAGGACAGTCATTGTATGACAAAAGAAACTTGCCTTGTATATTGCAAAGCGTATTCGCAAGTCTTTCGTGATCGTCCTTTCCGAATCCGCCACCGTCATAATAATCTTCGGTATTGTAATACGGAGGATCACAATAAAAAAAGCTGATTGGTCTGTCATACTGACCTATCAATTTTTCAAAATCTTTGTTTTCGATAATCGTATTACGGAGTCTTGCGTGTGCAGCACGAATTAGGGGAAAGTTCTTCCACATATCGTGTGGTTGACTTCCAAAGCTGTCAACACCGGATGCATAACTGTATCGAATCAATGAATAATAATATGCTGCTCGCTGACAATCAGACAAATCATCGTCTTTTAAGCGATTCGTCATATATTCAAAATCTGCTCGTGAATCAAGTGAAAACTCTAACCATTTAATCAATTCTTCCGGCTTTTCCTTAACGCAACGATATAGATTTACTAAATTTTGATTGAAGTCGTTATACACTTCGAATTTGTCAGGTTCTTTATGAAACAAAACCCAACCGCCACCTCCGAACACTTCAATATATCTACCATAGTTAAGGGGTAGGCGTTTAACAATCTCTTCACGCAGAGCCTTTTTTCCGCCTACCCATGACATAAAGCTGTTCATAATATTTAGGGCAAGCTCTGTGTGTTATTTGTTTTTATATGGTCTCGGCACAGGGTTATATTTTCCGTATTTTTTATCACATTCGTCAACAACTCTTTTATACAGCAAATCTAAATCAACATCGGTTAAAATATGCCAATATTCCGATTTGTGACAAACACGAAAATCGTATATATACCGTCTTGCCGCAGCACATTTTTTTCTTTGCGATTTTGTCTGTGGATTTGGATATCGGTGCAATATTTTTCGTGCCCACCTGTAATCCTCAACAGTAAATGAAATCACACGATTAGCAAGTGCTTCATAGGGTTCCATTACAATCACCATTTTTGTTTAATTCAGCCTGCAGCGATGCAATTTGCTCATTGAGTTTATTCATTCGATGAAGCTGAAAGCAACACATAAAAGCGACTCCGACAGAACCGCCGACCATTACGCCTAAAACAAAACACAACAGATTATTCATCCCATACACATCCCTTCATCTTCACTTTCATCTGGACCTACAATATTAACATAGTCGCTGATAGCCAATAATGCCTCATTGTAGCTTCCGGAATTTGTAACCTTGTCAATCATCTCTTTTGCTTGCTCATCAAGACCGTTTTCTCTAAGAGTACGAGCCGCAATGCCCATAAGATTAAAGATATTGCTGTCTTGACCGATAAGCTCGCAATCCGGTTTTATGACTTCTTGGTTTTCGTTATTAACAACTTCTTCCTTATCAGAAAGTCTGTTGTCAATATAATCAGATAACCAAGTGCCACCAAACACCTCATGCGTACCGATTCGCCACATTGCAAGTTTAGGAACATTGACATCTGCATTATCAAGTGGGAATAAAAGATTTGTAATTTCACCCGACTTAAACGAGTAGATATCTTCAAATTTGGAATTATTCATAAGAATGTTTCGTTTTGTGAAATCCTCGTTAATTCCTTGAAGCCAATCATTAAGGTTGCCTCCGCAACCTTGAAGAATTAAGCCTTCTTTATCTTTCATTTTGAGCAAATCCTGCTCATTGATTTCCTTAATCATATGTAAGACCACCATCCTTGTTAATATATTCATCTAAAGTATCGAAAGTAGGTATATCACCAGACAGCAAATGTTCAAAATCACTGTCTACACCTAAAAAACTCAAGTCGCTTTCATCAGTAAGTTCAATGTATTCTTTATTGCCAAAGTCAATCTCTTCGGCTGTTACCAATGAACCGGCATGATTAACAGTCACTTTACGCTCAAGCGTTTGCATTTCACAGTTATCATCGTCATAACGCAAATGATAAAGATGTAATCCTTTGGGAACATCGTCTTCGGTTAATCTTTCATTTGCGAAAAGACCGGGCTTTCCGAATATTTCAACTACGGAATATTCGTCAACACTACTGCAAATGTATTTGTTGCCCGATAAATTGAGAACCAATCCTCGCTCAGCAGGACTCGTCTGCCAAATATCAGCCGCAAAATCAACTGCTGACACATCTGTATGAGGCAGTTCTCTCGAAACAACTTTTCCGTTTTGATATGTTTCAGTTCCACAGTTTTCTCCGAAATCCTCATCGGCCCACTTGATTGTGAATGTCAATTCGGGATAATGTTTTGAAAGATTGCCGATAATTCCTTTCGCCGGTTTCCAGGCTGTTAAAAAATTAAGCTCGTTAGGGTTATCACTTTTACGATATTTGTATGCAAGCGAGGTTGTACCCCAATTCTTAATTGTCCAATCATACCAAGTAGCCGAGTTATAATAGTGAATATTTGAAACTGCTGCTATGCCTAAATTCCATATTTCCTTTTTATCTTCTGTCAAACCATTTGCATATTTCTTCAAATATTCCATGAAATCATCAAAAGTACCCTCACGACTCAAATCCTCGTTTGGTATCTTATCAAGAAAGTCCTTAACAAGAGCAATGCCCTCACGAGTATCTGAACCTTCGGGTATATCCAAATCTTTCGGTATCGGTAAAACCTTTTTAAAATCGATAGAACCTCTGCCAAGCGCATCAACCTGAATTGCTTTGAGCATTTCGTCAATCAATTTTTGGTTACCACTGATGGTTAAAATGTTTCGTATATCGTTAGCCATTTAAACCTCCTTTATTTCTTTCATCAATTATTTTAATTCGCTTCGCAAGTGCTTCAACTACATTTACGGTGACCGCATTTCCTGCTTGCTTATACTGTTGGGAATCACTGAATCCTGCCTCTTGTGATTTCAAATACTGTTCATCGGAAAATCCTTGCAGTCTCCAACATTCCTTTGGAGTAAGTCTGCGAATAAAACCAACAAAGCATTGAGTATCGGCAACAATAATCAGCAATGCAATTTTGTTCTCCTTTTCGTCAAATTCCACGAATTCGTGAAGTCTTGCATATATATCAGAAAACTCATCCGCATTAAATTCACCAACTAAAACAAGCAACGCTGAATGTTCGCCCTTATGCTTGCTTACTCCTGCATTTTGTCTTGCTGTGATACATCTTGCAATTTCAGTGAGTTTAGGATCAGCATTCATGTCAACGAAATAGTAGGTTTGTGACGGCGTAGTAGTTAGTGTATGTGCTTCATTCTTTCCTACACGACCTCGCCTCTGTTTTTGCCCTAAGTATGCAATATCAATGCTATCACCGGGTTTAGCGTATTGATAACCAAGCTTTGTGTTGCTGATAACAGGAATTAAGTAAAGTCCTGTTTTTCCGCCAAATCCTCCTGCCGAGCTTGTGAGAGTAATTGATGTACCATCAACGGAGTACACTCTATCACCTTCACTTCCTCGGATGCATCGGACAGTATTTGAAGCAGTTGTTTCAGGGAAAGCAAATATTTCGCCTTGCACTTTTTCTCGATAATAGCAGACAATGTACAATCGCTTTCTTGACTGGGGAACTCCGAAATTTTTGCTGTTATACACTTGCCATGTGACATCGTACCCCAATTCATCCAATGAACTGATGATTTTTTGAAATGTCCTGCCTTGGTCGTGGTTAAGCAATCCGGGTACATTTTCAAGCAGCATATATTTAGGTTTTTTAACGGAAGCGATTCGGGCAATTTCAAAGAACAAGGTTCCTCTTGTGTCTTCAAATCCGCCTCGCTTTCCAGCAATAGAAAAGCTCTGGCAAGGGAATCCTCCGCAAATAAGGTCGATATCGGGAAGTGCATTTGGATTGATTTCTCGTGCATCATTAAAATACAATTCTCCTTTCGTATCATATATTGCCTCGTATGTCTCTTTGGCTTTTTCATCTATCTCGCAAAAGCCGACGCACTCAAAACCGCCGACTCTGTCAAGTGCAGATCTAAAGCCACCAATTCCCGAAAACATATCAAGATATTTGATACCCATAAGGCATCAGCCTTATATTTACTTTTATCACCTCACATACTCATTACAGGACCATCAGACTGTTCATCAGCAAGATCGTCTGTAGTTTCTTCTACGCACATAGCATTTTGCTCTTGCTCAATTTCCTGCTCCGTAAGTTTTCTAAAACTATCTTCTTTAGGAACAAGAGCCAATGTTCTGCCGTTATCCCAGTTCATATGGATTGAACCAATGTCATCGACAAATTGCACCGTACCTCTTGTGCCGGGTGGAACTGCTTGAGGATCCTCCATAGAGATAAGTTCAAGTCGAGTGCCCTTAGGGTACTGCTCCTTATATCGTTTAGCTTCTCTTTCAAGTCTTAAAAATTCATTCATTATACATCCTCCTTACTCGAATGTGCAGATATATGAAAGAATGTCTTCAACAAGAATATCCACTTCATTCTCATTAGGAAGAACATTCCACATATATCCTTTATCATTTTTCTTTACGGCAGGGGAAAGGAAATAATCCTTGCCAATCCGCACTGGCGAAAAATATTCCTTGAATTCCAAATAACAGATATCAAGTGTTCCCAAGTCTCTTTTGATAAAACGAAGTTTGATTTTATCAAACACATGGTTTTCATTGGAGCTATTAAGAGAAACCTTTAGAACATCTCCATCTTCAAGGTTGATGTATGCAGCGTTGCCGATATACTGTATATCTTCAACCATCGGTACATCACATAAAATGTTGTATAAAATTCTTGCCATATCTCTCATGACAATTACCTCCTTAAAATTAATGCTTTTTATTAACTCAAATAGACACAATCATATTTATCATCATCCTTTCATTTTTAACTGCGACTGCAGCTTTTGGGAGTTCTCATGCGTAAGATTATTTCGACCTACCTTTGCATTTTTGCGTAATAAACAATATAAAAGCCCGGTTTGCTTTTTTTCGGAGAGAGATTCAACAAAACTGCCAACTACATGAGAACTTTCAAAAACCGCAATCAACTGCCGTTATCCAAATAAATAACGGCAGTTATTCTTTTTGGTATTTAATAGTCAATACTTGTTCTCAACACCCCTTGACTTGGGAACTCGAAAGGCATTTGCGTGCAAGCAAACTCATAGGAATCTAACCTCTCCGTCTTCTTTGTGACCGAGCCGCGAGTTACGGAAGTATCATTGTCCCTTATATCTGTCTTCGCCTCACCGTTTTGCATACGGCTTTAATTTACAGTTTTATCGCTCCCCAATTAAGATCATGGCGCACTTAAACATCGGCTCGAAATATAAGTAATGTACCTTTGAGCTGTATATTCAATTGTCAAATTTAGAAGGTCTCAAAAAAAGTCCCTTCACTATACAGAGAAAAATTGCGATTTTGTTCGGGTGTTTTGCAAAAAAAATTAAAAAAATTTCAAAAATTTCTTTTTTGCCGAAGAAATACTCTCAAAAATAACACTTGGAGTGGTGTTTTCTATATTTGCAATTTCACGATAGGTCTTTCCATCTGCATACAGTTTTAATCGCCTTAATTGTTTTTCACTTAAATGGGATAAGGCTTCCTTAACTCGCTTTCTTTTTTCAATTTCTTCTTGAACATCACCTTCAATGTCATACGAGTCACAAGTGCCAAGTTGAATTCCCAATTCATCAAACAGTTCTATGGAGCGCTCGTTATATGCAATTCGATGTTGCCTTGCATCTTCTTGCCTATTCATATCCAAAATGATTTTTGCAAGACTTTCATCAGCGACCTCCACGATGGTTTCTGTTCCATCAATAAATCTGTAAGTAATTTTCATTATGCTTGTCCTTTCCGCCTAAGCAGAAAGACACGGAAAACAAAAAAAGCAGGAACCCATTGAGTCCCTGCTGAGATATACCGACAGATAGGCATAAAGACAAAAGGGTACTCAATCGTAAATTGATTAAAAAATCAATCTGCAATTTATGTATCCATGCCTTAATGCATATCGGCATTGAATATTATTTTTTAAAACTAAATATAACAAAGAACGACAATAAAATTTTGCCGCATTTGTGTGTATGGTAGACTATTCTTGAATAAAACATCATAAAAAAGAACCGCACCAAGTAATAACACGAATAATCGTATTATCACTTGACACGGCTCAATTCCTGTCGATTTTGCTCAATCAAGTCTTATGCATCACAAGCGTTGCAGTGAATTTCTTTTTGTAACCCTACTGTTCATCAACTGCTTTTGATGCACGCTTAACAAATTCATCGAGATATATATCTTCGAATTTTTCCTTGGTTTTGAAAGTTAAAATAATTCGTCCGTTTTCAGTCTCACCTACATCACAGATTCTTGTACCTCGCTGTGACAAGACTTTTACTTTTTTAACCATGCAATAAAGCCTCCGAAATACAAAATTTATAATGCTCCCGTAAATGAGTATAAAAAATAGCCGATGTTATAAACCACACCGGCAATACTTTATATATGCTCAAAAGCGAGCGACCTTTGCACTTCTATGGTGGTTTAAATAAATGCCCTTATCATTCACAAACACTATTCTCTATATACTCAAATCTTTGTCTATTCAAAAAATTATTTAAACTTACCTTAATGTTTCTTAGCTCGCTTCCTTTCAAAAAATTATGCTTTTGCTTCGACATACCATCTGTTGTTTTTCTCAAATAAATATGTGTGTCTTTGACCAATCAAAACAGTGTATCTTGTTTCAGTCTCTGTAGGCACTGAACTGAAATGTCTAACATCTGATAGCTTATCAACATTATAGACAGTTCCATTTTTCCATTTAATAGATAATGGAATTTTATGCCCATCAACATCTTGTTTGAGAGTAACCTCAACAAACACTTTTCTTCGCTCTGACCGATCTTGACTACCACTGAAAACAATGCGACTGTCCAATCAGCACATCTCCTTCACAATAGGTCTTTTAATACTTTAACTGCGACGCCTTGTATTACCAAATCAGAGTCAAGATAGATATCATTGTAATTTGGATTTTCCGGATGAAGATAAATCTCGTTGGTTGATTTGCTTTTCTTCAATCTTTTAAGCGTTGTTTCGTTATCGACAAGAGCGACAACAATTTGACCAAACTCTGCGGTGCTTTGTTTTTTTATAAGCACCAAATCACCGGAATCAATTCCGGCACCAATCATGGAATCACCGGAGGCTTGAAGCAAGAAAAACTCTCCTTTGCCAACCAATGATGTAGGAAGTGTAAAGTATTCGGAAATGTTCTGCTCAGCGAAGGTGAGTGGACCGCACGAAACAGAACCTACTAAACCTACCATCACCGAATCTTTTTGCAACTTATCAATACGCTGAGTAACTACACCGATATTACTGTCAAACAGTATTCCTTCTTCACGAAGTCGTGCAGTTGTTCGTTGTACTGTTGATTTATTTGAACCCACTCCGTCTGCAATAGTTCTGACTGATGGCAGGAAGCCATGCAAATCATAATAGGAATCAATAAAGTCAACTATTTTGTTTTCTAAGTCAATAGATTCGTTCATGATAATCATCTTCCTTTATGATTGTGAGGGACAGATGTCCCTGTTGTGATATAATTATATCGAACGAATGTTCTTTTGTCAATAGAAATTTTGAAATAGACTTATGAAAGTTTTGTAATATCTGTCCCTCTAAAGAATGATTGAAAAAGAATCGAGAAATGGATATAATACAATAAGACTAATGAAAGCGAGGTGTGAATATGGCTAAAGAAAGAGTTTATGCATGTATAGACTTAAAGTCATTCTATGCTTCGGTTGAATGTGTCGAGAGGGGACTGGATCCATTCACTACAAACCTTGTAGTAGCTGACTATACTCGTGGCGATGGTGGTATTACGCTCGCTATATCTCCGGCGATGAAAGACTTAGGAGTAAAAAACAGATGCCGTGTATTTGAAATTCCAAAAGGAATTGAATATATAACCGCAATGCCAAGAATGAAAAAGTACATGGATTATTCTGCTGAAATATATGCAACCTATCTCAAATACATCAATCAATCAGGGCGAAATTATCGAAATCTTAATATAACTCAAGTTCTTTATATCTAATTATTTTTATTCGGTATAAAACTAATAAAACCATTAATTATATTTTTTCTATAAATATAATTAAGCAAAGATGTATTAACTCAATACTTATAAACATTTTTTATTTTATATTTTTTATCATTTTTCTCAAACGACTAATCCATAAATCCTCCCAAATAGGAAATACTAAACCATCACCCAAACGACATGAAACTTCGTTCATTACTCCATAATAAGCAACCTTAAAATCACTATACTTTGAAAGTCCACCGCACATTTCTTTATAAGTATTATAGAGAAAGAATTTATTCCCCCACATGTTTTGAAGTTGATATAAATCATACTCTCGATCTGCCCACATAGAACCACATGGATCAATAAATCCATTTAAATAAAAAGTCTTTTTATCAGCCATTATATTCATTATATTTAAATCACCATGTATCAGAACTGGAAATTTTGGTTCATCTTCATACTTATCATATAATTCAGTAGCTTCGCAAAGCAATTCGTATTTTTTATTACTAAATTTATTCTCATTTACAAGCTTTTCTATTCCTGACAAAATACCATTAACCTTGTTTTCACGATAACAATCATGCCAACTTGAATATAATGGCTTCTCTAAATCGCCGAATTTTTTCCCTCTAACACTATGCCAATCGAGCATTCCTTTTACAACGCTGTGAGAAAAAGAATTAATTTGTGATTTATTCTTAAACAAAAAAATAGGGTTTAGAACATTGCTGCCTTCGATAAAAGTCATTCCTAATACAGCAATAGAATCATCATTATGATTAAACAATACTTTGGGCATTTGCACTTGAGTGTTCTCTGACAGTATTTTTAATTGTTTTGATTCAATTTCATTCATACCTGCTACTCGATATGCTTTTAGTACAATTATTTCTCCACTACTGAGTCTAACACCAAATGCCTTTCCGTTGCTGCCTCCCCCTAAATATCGCACATTTTCAATAGAATCATTAAGATTTTTTTCAACAACAACCGGAAGATATGTCAAAAGTGTATTTTTGTCTAACGATAATATTTTTGACATTACAATACCTCCATCATACTTACTATGCTAACACTATAAAAACTTCTGTATACATTTTAACTGTGAAATTATTTTCTGATCGGCAAAATAATTCGCCCCACTAGATTCTAAGCCTCTATACAATTTCTCAATTTTTACTACTAAATAGTGGTATAAATTATATAAAATTCTCCTGATTTCAATATTGATATCAGAAAAGTCCCATTTATAAGTATCAAAATACCCCTGTGAAAAATATTCTTTTTCACTAATCAACCCAAATGGATACTCCATTAGTGGATCTCCCCATATTGAACGTTCAAAATCAAGTATAGCCGATATTTTATTATCTTTAACTAGAACATTTCCAGGCCACAAATCTCCATGTAGCAAACACGCTTCAGTAACTTTTTCTAAACAAGGAATCGTTGCATCCAATAAATTATAGTAATAATCATAACCATAGGGCAATTTAACATTTGCAGCAATACCATCTTCTAAAATGTTTTGAAAGATTTTAAAAAATGCATCTCTCCAAGTATCAAATTGCAAATCCGGTTGTCCAAGCAAACCAAATTTTTCCTCTTTAACACTATGAATTTTTCTGGTTAATTTTCCCAATTCTATAAAAATGTGTTTCCTTTCCTCGTTAGAAAGGAATTTAACAGCCGACTGAAAATTATTTCCATCAATAAATTGCATTATTGTATATGGACTATCACAATACTTCAAATCATCTAAATAACAATATATCATTGGCACTTGTATATGAACACTACTCTCAACTATTTGAAGTGCTTTAACCTCAGCCTCCATAATGTTCTTTTCATTTTTTAATATTTTAGTTGATTCCTTGGGTGCTATCTTTATAATGTATTTCTCATTATTTGATAAAACAATTTTATATACTGCATTGAAATATCCATTAGTTAATTCAGATATCATTTGTATATCAGTATCCAGGTGCATTGAATTTTTGAATAATTCACATATTTCATAATTTGTTTTTTTATTTTTGGTTAAAGTATCCATAATATTATTTTTTCTTATAACTGTGGTTGTATAAATTATTGCATTTTGAACATACAGGCATTTGATGCTTTGAAATTGTTTTACGTATATATTCTAACTCACGAGATTGCCAAATTTCTGATAAGGAATTATTATTTAAGTCACCATAAGAAAGTTCCTGAAAATGCTTACATGATGTAACAAATCCATTAGGTAAAACGTCAATACGAGAAAAAATTGTATAACACTCTCTGTTATCACATTTATCGATAGCTTCTCCAGATAAGAAAGAGAATAATTCATTCCCTTGTATATCAGGCTGAAACTTAACATTCATTTTGAAATTTGATTTTCTAATTTTTTTAAGTGTTTGTTCTACTGCATCAAAATTACTATTATGTATTTTATATTTATATGCATGCCAGCTTGGATTTTCATCAAAATTGAACAAATTAAACTTACTAAAATAAGCATCATAATACTTGTCCATCTCATAAGACGTTTCTTTTGATATATACCATGGCAAACAAAGAATTAAATTATCTATTCCCAATTCATCCAAGAAACACACGGTTTCATAAAGATTGTGTATATTTTCATTAGAAATCATTGTATGAACTGAAATTGTTCCATAGAATTTCCCTTCTTTTTTCAAATCTAAAATTGGTTTAATTCGCTCCATGACCAAATTAAAATTTCCGTCGCCTCTAAGAGCATCGTGACTTTTTTCATCGCCATCAATAGCTAATAATAATTCAATATTTTTGCCAAATTCTGAAATTTTTTTATAAAACTTATTGAGTAATGTTCCGTTTGTACATATTACGGTATACCTATCGTTGTCAATCAAACATTGTAATAAATCTTCCATATTACTATACAATAAAGGCTCACCGCCCCATAAATAAAACATTGCTCTTGTTTTTTCTGTTTCTTTAATGCATTTAGTAATAATTGATAAATCAATATCCGTATTTTTATAATCCTTTGGAAGATTATGATGGTATCCCGACTCATTCCACTCATAACAATGTTTACAACGCAAGTTACAGCGATTAGTTAATTTTATTCCAATAACATAAGGGATATCTGAATTTTCATCTAAACCTTGGGAAATTTTCTTTGAAATTGAAATATTCGAAGCGACTTTTTTTATTAAATCAAATGATTTTTCATCAATTTCTTTCATTTGCTCTTTTTTCTCCTATCAACTTTTTTAGAATTAATCAAAATATCTAGAACAAGCATAACAAATTGGCATTACATTTTTTGATAACTCTTGTCTTTGTATTAAATATTGCTTATTTCTCCAAATATTGAGGATTGACTCTTCATTTACATTGCCCATTTTAAACTCATAAAAAGTATGGCATGGCGTAACATAACCATCTGCACCAATCTCCGCATAAATTAAAGGAACTGCACATCTTCTCTTTTTTTCTTTCATTTGATTCCATTTTCCTGAATAAAATAATTTCATATTTTCATATTCATAATATTTCGGATATCCAATTACCGTCTTACCACAAGTTCTATAATAGTTACGAACATAATTAACTTGATTACACATTTCTTCAATATCTATGTTATTAAAATCCGACAATTCTCTTATTAGTCCGTCTGACATATGAGTATTATGTATCCCAAATTGATCTTGTAACTTTGTTTTAAATCTATTATTTTGTTCTTGTGTTATAAACAATTGTATCTCAATGCTAATCTTGTCAACAGCATTTATGTCTAACTCGTTACAAAAAAATTCTGTAACCTTATCATAATTTTGCGGAGTAACAACCATGGTAACTCCTAAATCCGGGCCATTTCCTATAATTTTTTTCTTTCTATACAAATCATACAATCCATTTAATGCTAAATCATATACACCTTTTCCTCTCTGTGCATCATTATATTGATGTGGACCATCAATAGAAATCCACAAATTGTTTATGCTGCTTGATGCAATTAAATCAGAATACTTTGACACAAGAGTTCCGTTTGTTGGAATGCTTATATTACAATTATATTTATTAATTAACTCAATAATTTTATCAAACTGAGGATGCATAAGTGGTTCTCCACCAAAAAGTTCAAATTGTGGTTTAAACGGACTTAAATCTGAGAAAACATTTTCAATTGTATCTATCGGCAATGTGTTATATTCTTTATTCTTTTTGTAAATACCGCAATCGCCCCATTCATAACACATATGACATCGAAGATTACATAATTCCGTTACCTGCAAAACTACCCATCGAGGTGCATTAATCAAACTCATAAAATACTACTCCATTATTCTTACATATTCAAATCAATACAATTAATTTGTTTTTCAAAATTCATTAAACCACTACAAATATCACATAAAAGTTCAATAGCTGTTTCAAATTCGCATAAACATTTTTCTTTAGGATATTTTGCGATATAAAAAAACTTGTTTCTAAGAAGATTTATGTTTACAATTATGGTATCGACTTGTTTAACAAGATTTTTATCTTTATCAAATAAACCAATAACATATTTTTCTTTTATATAATAAACCATTATTCTATAATAATTTTCAATAAAGGATATTAAATCTTTCTTTACAATATCATAATTCAATAGCTTAAATATTGATATTGAATAGTTTACATATTCAATTATTGGATTACCTTGATTATTATACTGATTTCTTTTAATAATCCAATTATTAAAATAGGTTCTATATAAATCATTAGTACAAACTCCATTTGCTTTATATAAAATATATATTCGTGAACCATATTTTTCGTTTTGCAAATTATAACTTCTTTTTAGTTCATCATAGCTCATTTTCAATTTGCAATATATAGGTGATTCAATATAGAAATGATCGATAACCGAAAATTCCTGACTGTCATCATCGTAACCATAAAATAAAATCCAATGTTTAAAACCAGCTGTATTATTAGTTTCTTTTCCACTTTTGGGATCTGTTGAAATTGCATCAACAAGTGAAATCATTAAAAGTTTTTCATTATTAATTTCATTTCTAATATATTCAATTATTTCATTTTGATAAATCTGACTGTATTTTATTTCTATATTTTGATCTGACAACCACTTATTCAATTCATTCGAATCAATACGCTCATTATGTTGAATTAATTTCGTATTTTGAAAAGAAAAATGCATATCACTTCCTGCTAGTATAGCAGTGGCTTTACTATCTCCGCCCAATGCTCCGATTGCAGGTAATAACGCAGAATAAAAGCAATCTCTTAAAGCAAACTGATTAAATGGTTCTATATTATTAAATATTTTTTTCAATTTATTTCTAATATCCTTTCTTTTATTCTGTTTGCATCATTTTTACTAATATGGAAAATATTAGGCATGGCAATAGCAGCATCTCTCAGTGTATAATCTCTAACTTGCTCTAAAAAAGGTGACCCTATCATTTTTATAAGCTGGTTGTGAAATACATCTGGCAATTCTTTTTCAAATACTGTAAAAAAGCTCCTATCATCAAAAAGTTCTCCCATTTTTGTCTGCAATGAATACTTTCCCATAAATCATAATCTCCTTATAAAAATAATATTATTTATATTTCTTCTTTTCTTCTCTTCAGTTCATTTAAAATTTCTTTATATTTTGAATCTGGCAATGAATACTTGCGCAAAGGAATCAAAGACAATAACGATCCAATTGACGGAATAATAGTGCAAAGTACAAACATACAAAGTCTGTATGGTTCAAATAGCGAATCCGCCTTAAAACTTGCTCCGGCATATAATGCATCATTTACTGCTTTTACACCATTACCGCTAAAGCCAACTATAGAAAATGCAACACCTGTTATTATTGAAGCTATTCCACCGGAAAAATTTGATAAAAAAGATTGCAAAGAATAAAAAACAGCATCTGGTCGATAACCAGTGTAATATTCTTCATAGTCAACAGTATCTGCAATCATTAATGACTGCAATGCACTGATCATTCCGGCACTTGATCCTATGATTGTGAAAAGAACAAATACAATAAATAGCCAAGGATTTTCATGCAAATTAGAAGGTTTAAAACAATATATAATAAAAAGAAGTAGATACGGAATAACGGACAATAAATTAACCATGAAAAATGCTTTTTCTTTAGGTATTTTCTTAGTTAATTTTGTTGCAAGTGCTATTGCTGCAAACTGACCAACCATATATCCTCCACCAAGCAAGCCAAAAAAGAATAAATAAGGTGTTTGTCCGTTATCGCCATAATAATAAGTTAAAAGTGTAAGCTGCACTTTTCTCATAACAGAAACTGGACTTCTCAATAATCCTGATAACAGCAGTTGTCTAAATGGTAAGCATTTCCACATTGTTTTGAAATTTTGTACGATGCTTTTTTGCTCCATGGTATTTGTTACCACACGTTCTTTCACAAACGGCCCTGCCATCTGATACATTAATGACGCAATAATTGTTGTAATAAAGGCTACAATATATACACCACTTTTTAATCCTGATGTATTATCTCCTATTTGTTTTGAAATCATATTACCAACAAATTGTGCTACATATACAATAGCAAACGACACTACACCGCATCCGATGTTTGATATATTTCTTGCTGCCATTAAAACGGATGACCTGTCGAGCTCATCTTCTGTTATTAATGAAATTATTCCCCATAATGGAACATCAGTTGCAGTAAAAACCACACCCCATACCAAATATGATACAGATGCCCACAAAACAATTAAAAAATTTATATTTGGGTTGTTTTGATTACTATATGTACCATTAGTGAAACATAATATTGTTAATACACATATAATTGGTGGAGTAAATAATAAATAAGGTCTGCATTTTCCCCATTTCGTGTGTGTACGATCAACAATTGTACCCATAATCGGATTCTTTAATGCATCCCAAACTTTTGATATAGTAAATAAAACACTAATTACAATTGCAGGTACAAATATTACACTTTGCAAATAATAAGAAAATCCTGTTGTAATCACTTCATAAATCATTGATTGTCCAAAGACACCCACAAGGAACATATATTTTTCTAATTTAGTATAAGTTTTGCTCATTCTTATTCTTATTCTCCATTAGGATCTATACTTTCTAATTTTTTTGAATAAAATAAATTTTCATGATATCTAATTTTATCTAATAAACAAATAGTATTATAATTAGATTTATGATTATAATATTCACTTTCAATAACTCCTGACGAAATATCTTTAAATGCTTTTTCAAATTGATATTTATAACTAAAGCTATTACAGTATATATTTTCTATATTGTTATCATCTGAAAAAATCAATTTGCTTGGTCTAAAAAAATAGGGAATAGTAATTTTCCCTTTTTCAAAAAACAAATTAATTTCAGTCGGTAATATACGTTTAAAACTACATTCAAAATCACAATTCACACCATTTATGTTAGCATTTATCTTATTTTCTATGTCAATTCCATCATCATTTTTTTCTGAAAATATTGTATAAGAGTTTACTGATAAATTGTCAAAAATAAACTCTGCAAATGCAGCTAAATATATTCCTATATCCAGCAAAGAGCCACCACACGTATCTGGATTTAACAAACGTTTTCTTTTAGGTAAGGCATATGCATCAAACCCTATACTTGCATATACACTTTTTAATTTTCCATATGTTCTTAAATCTATAATTCTTTTTAGTTCATTAAACACCGGAGTAAATCTAAAATGCATTATTTCTCCAAAATACACATTATATGTTTCTGACAGATTAATCAAATAATTTAACTGTTGACCGTTTATCGCAGATGGTTTTTCACAAATAACGCTTTTTTTTGATTTAATAGCTCTCACTGCATAGTAAAAATGAGATGAATGTGGAGTAGCAATATAAATACAATCTATATTTTCATCATTTAGAATTTCATCATATGTGTAACAACATTTAATCTTATATTTATCAGCTATTTCTTTTGATGTTTTTTTATTAGTAGAATATATAGAAACAATTTGACACAAACTAGATAATTCTTTTAAAACCTTCCTTGCAATATATCCACTTCCAATTATTGATAAACTAATATTATTCATTTTCATACTCTCAAATAATAAATTTCAACTTATAATTAATATCCGAACAAGATTTAAATCTATTTCGATCTATTTTGCCACTTTTATTTACGGGTATATTTTCCACCACATAGATAAAATGAGGATATTTGTATGCTATAAGATTTTTCGTTAGTGTATAAACTAACTCATCAATATCAAAATAATCATTTGATTCAATAAGCGCAATTATCTTATTATTATCTATAAAGACCATGCTCTTTTTAACATTTGCACATATGTTTATCACGCCTTCTATTTCTTCCGGATAAACTTTTTGTCCATATATCTTTTGCATATAATCTTTTCTTCCAACAAGTTCCAGATTATCCTCGTTGTCTACATACCCTATATCACCGGTTTTAAAAATGGTTGTACCATCATCCAACCACCCAAACACATTTTTAGTCATCGATTTGTCTAAATACCCATATGTACCTTGTTTTGTACTAATAATCACTTCTCCTATTTGCTTATTTTCAGCCAATTTTCCGTTCTCATTAAGCAGCCAAAATTCTGTATCTGGAAGTGGTTTTCCAACTTTAATTCTAAAATCCGTTTGATCTTTCGTGGAGATCTTATAACAAAATTTTGCCATAGTCGTTTCAGTAGGACCATATAAACTGTACAAGTTTCCAAAATCATATTTTTCGTAATATTTTCTTACATCAGCCCCATATAACATTTCTCCAGCTAGCAAAATATGTTTTATATTATGTTCACCTAATTTTTCATTAAAAAACAAATAACGAAACAAAGTAGGAACAATATGCAATACATCTATTTGCATTTTTTCAACAAATTTATAAAATGCTTTCGGATCAAACTCCTCTCTTTTTGTAGGAATGCAAATACATCCTCCTGAAAAGAGCGCCAAAAATACATCTCTCAAATAAGGTTCAAACCATGGTGCTGACATTTGAGAAACATTTACCTTTGAATCAAGCTGTAAATAATTATATTCCCATTTGATAAAACTCCACATTGAACTTCTGCTACAGATAATCCCTTTTGGTTTAGATGTACTTCCTGAAGTATAAATAATATGTGAATTATCTATATTTATATTGCTTTCTCGTCTGATGTCATAGATGTTTTTTTGACTAATTGATAATTCTTCTGTTTCGCAGTTGAAATCTACTACGACTATATTAATCTTATATTGCTCTGCTATTTTTTCAATTCTTTTTGAATTTTTTAAATCTGTAAATATTACAGAACTTTTAGTTTCTTCAATAATTTCATTAAATGTGATTTCTGTAATATTCTTATCTAATATACAAAAAACATTTTTAGAAAGGAAAACGGAAATAGTTGCAATAACAATTTCCACACCTTTGTCCATCATAATTAAAACTGTGGTTGCACAATTCATACAAGAAAACATCTTACTACATTCAATAAGATGTTCATTTAATCTACCATAATTAATAATAGAGTTTTTATATTTTATAGCGGCATCCGATGGAACATATGAATACCCTTCATAAAGATTTTGAAGCATTATCATTTCTCCATAAATATTGTCTCAACAACTTAATATTAGCCATATCTGTGTCTATTTTTTTCTTCATTTCTTTTAATTTTTCAAATGAATATCCAGTACTTTTCCATTCCTCAAAACTACAAGCGTAACCCAATTTTGATAAATGCCTTGCGTTTTCATCTTCGTGTTTAGCCATGCCTTTTAAATAAATTAATGGTATATGGAACTGCATTACATCCAAACAACTCCCACCACCAGCTTTACTTATTATTGCTGCAGCATTTGCACATAGTTCTTTAAAGTCTTTATTTTTATTATCCATTGCACTAATCAATATTGGAAAATCTAATGATTGTTTGTTAGGAATCCAATCTAATGGAATATAATATGAAAAATAATTATCGTTGCATTCGCTTTTTGAACTATAAATCACATGGAGCTCATAATCTTTACTTATCTTTTCTAACACTTGAATATAATTATTTATTCCCCAACCGCCGCCATGTATAACTACTCTTTTACTGTCAATAGTTGAAACTCTATCTTTAAACTTATACCGTGGAACAAGACCGTTTCTACCTAAAGCCCATATGGTTTCATAACGCTCACTTAAATTATTGACTGCTTTCCAAGAAGGTGTATCTATAACATCTAATCTTAAGCAAATAATTTTACTTGCATCTATTCCCATTTCAATTAATATCGGGAGCCACAAACCGTACATAACAATAAATTTATCGTAAGCTTCATTAATAATGTCTTCCTTTTCTAAAAGGGTTATTATTTCATTATTAATAGTTATATAAGCAATGTCTGAAGCAACAGTAGCAAAACGAAAATTTTCATGAAAGTTGCTTCTATATTCTAAAAAATGTTTTTTCTGTTCATCCGAAAAATATGTTTCAAAAACATAAACCGAACTTTCTATACCGCCTTCATATAACTCATCTCTTAAATTTAAAGATGGTGTGTATGTGCCGAAGCCTGCACAAGAAGAAAAAATCGCAATTTTGCCATTATTCACCTTGTTCACTCCTTATATAGTCTACTAATGATGATATTGATTTTAAAATCTCAAAATCAAAAAGATCAAAATCAAACGAAACCTCAAATTCATCTTCTAAATTTAAAAACAATGTAACCATTTGAAGTGAATCAAGTCCAAAATCTAAAATTACATTTGAATTTTCGTTTGCGTCAGGGTAAACCTCACCTGTCACACGTTCAATAATACTAATAACTTGTTTTTCCATAAAAATAATCCTCTTAACTCTACAATTTATTTTTTTGTATTTGAAACAACTGATACATACAATACATAGAACAACCTTGTGAAATAGCAATAAAAAGCTTTTATTCGATTAATCCATGTTAACAAGTCTTTTTTTCTTAAAAACTCAAGTGCTGACTCATATCTTGCTTTATATATATCAGTAGTTTCTAAAGATTTTGACTTTGATAACGAACCCGACACACGTCTCAAATAAAAATACAAACATTCTTGGATAGATGTTATTCTATTAGTACATGAAAACGCCTCGAAATTATAAAAAATATCTTCTATTGCTGTGTTTTTAAATTTCAAACTATTATTTAAAATAAAATCACGACGGTAAACTTTATTCCATGCAGGTGAAAAAGAATGTTTAATATCGTTATCCAAAACAAAATCCACTACACCTTTGGTGGAAGCGCATTTTAATTCAATTGGCATATTAACTTTAGAACCATATACATCAAAATTCTTTTTTTCAATCATATATTGAAAACCAAAAAGCACAATATCTAATCCTTGTGAAATATAATTTGAAAGTACATCAAGTGAGTTAGAAGCGATATAATCATCCGAATCCACAAACCATATCCAGTCACCTTTTGCAGCTGCAATTCCAATATTTCTTGTTTCAGATAAACCCATATTGATTTTATTGTGAATAACCCTAATTTTACTGCTTTTCTTTGCCAAATTATCACACATAGCTCCGCATTTATCTGGTGAACAATCGTCTATCAATATAATCTCAAAGTCACGATAATTTTGATTCAAAAGACTATTTACTGAATTTTCAAGATATTTTTCAACCTTATAAACCGGAACAATTATGCTAAAAGTCAATTATTTCATCTCCAATTTTCTAAAATTATTTTTTAAGTACCTTGTTTTAATACTGTCATATTATGCAAAAAAATCAATAGTGTTGTAAAAATTATTAAAAATCATGGCAAAATTATCGAAAATTTAATATAACTAGTTTTAAAATTGATTAATTCTATATAATATTAAAACTGACAACATTATTCATTTTCTTTAATTGAAAAATAAAAAAGATCTCGACAAAAAAGCGAATGACCTTTAATTTGTAGCTGATTTAGTTTTATTAAAATTTCTAAAAATATATAGCATTGACAATTCTATCATCCACAAGTTTTCTGTTGTTTCTGTTTTAGTAAAACATAAAATAGTTTATATTGATTTACTGCGTTTTTTCAGATTTTTTTGAAATTTTCCAGAAGTCAACAATATACTTTCAAGAATCAAACTCATACAACAAGGTAAAAGTACAAATTCAATATTGAAGCAATATGTAACTATAATAGCTACAACGATTATAAATAAAACAATCCAAGATATTTTACGAAAATATTTAAACTCTTTATCTGACAATGGCTTTTCTGGAGTATCAAGCGGACAAAGAATGAAAATAATAACCACAGAAATCAAGGTGATGATTAACAGTATGGTTTTAAAATCATGTATCTTTGACAATTTGATAATCCCTGTTGAAGCAAATATTGAAAGAGTTGACAGTATTTCGCATCTTGTTTCTGTTGCTGCGTGATATCCTCCGGCATATCTTCTTATAAATTGAAATGCTATATAGAAAATAATACTTTCAATAAAGCATTTAAATAGTATTCCAAAGATGCAAGCGAGAACAAAATACATTATATGCGAAAGTAGCATAAAAAAGCCATAGATGTATAATTCTCGCTCATCTTCGGTTATGCTTCCTTTTGCAAGAAGCTTGTCCGTAAGTAGGGCTGATAAATTATTTATCATTTTCTACTTTGCTGAATTTTTTTAAAGCGACAGGTGCTTTTGGTTGATACAAAATCATGCACGATGTACTATTTGCGCCATGAATAATTGATTTTTCAGCTAGTGTTTTAATGGCTGCTGTGAAAAATTTATTTTGAGATTTCATGATGAATTCCTCCTTTTCTTTGATGATTTGATTTTATTTCATAATAATTATTGTGTCAATATTAATGGTGAAACTATCAAAATATAAGATTATTTAATTGAAAAAGAACATATAATAAGAATAATCTCATATAAATTACAAAAAGTCTTGTAATTGTAGAATATCCACTTTATATAAGTGTAATTTATTGCTGATAATTGATAAAGTTACCTTGAGGTGATTTTATGACTTACAAGGCATTTCTTAAAGAGTTAGGTATTAAACTTAAACAACAACGAAAGAAGCTTGAATTGAATCAGAGCGAACTTATTGAAAAGATTAATAAAGGATTGACGAAAAATGACGATGATTATTTATCTGAAAAACAATTGTCACGAGTTGAATGTGGAAAAAGTTCAACAAGATTAGACAAATTTGTAAGATGGTCGCTTGCGTTAGGAAAAACCCCGGATTACTTCCTGTTGGGAATAGATTATAGTGATAACAGCAAAGACGGAAAAATCCTTCAAGTTTGCGGATGTTTAAAAAATTGTAGCAATGAGGATATTGATACAGTATTGATACTTGCACAGGGATTAAGTTCTAAAAATAACAATAATCAAATTTGACAAATTAATTTTCTTATGGTATATAGAACATATCTGATATAAGTATGTTCTATATACTTTTTCTTTTTTTGAAAGGTGTTACTTATGAATATAGCAATATGTGATGATGACAAATCTTTTAGAGATTTGTTGGAAAAACATTTAAAAAATTATTTTGATGAAAGGAGTATTCCTTTGAACTTCTTTCAATTTTCAAGTGGTGAAGATTTGCTTAAAAGTGATATGCTTTTTGATCTGGCATTTCTTGATGTTGAAATGGAAAAAATCAACGGTATTGATACCGGCAAGGCTTTAAAAAGAAAAAATCCCCATAATATAATATTTGTTATAACTTCGTATGAAGGATATCTTGATGATGCCTTTAAAATTCATGCGTTCAGATTTTTATCTAAACCTTTGAATGTTGTAAGACTTTATAAAGCATTAGATGATGCAGCTGAACTCATCAATAATGATATTATTGTTTTTTACGATGTTCAATCCGCATCTGATGTTAGAATTTATACAAATGATATAATATTCATTGAAATTGAAAAGAAAAAAACTAAAATTGTTACCACTAATGGAACTTATTATTCTAATGAAAAGATTGCAGTGTGGAAAAACAGATTGAATGGCATTTCCTTTGTTTGTCCGCATTCAAGTTATATTGCAAATTTGGATTATTCAATAAGACACACACGGACACTGCTTGTTTTGGCAAAGAAAGATTTGGACGGAAATATTGTCGAAAAACACGAAATAAATATTGCACCTAAAAAACAAGCTGAAATTAAAAAAATGTTCTTTTATGTTTTGGAAAGGAGATAATAATGCCTAATTTTATATTTCTAGCTTTTATATATTTTATTGAGGGCTTTATTGTTTATTCGTATATTCAATCAATATATTCTCCCAAAAAAAGCAATTCGATTTCTTTTACTATAACTATTTTTTTGTATTTTACATTATTATTAGTGTATAGGTTTGTTTTTAATAATGAGATTTTTAATACCTTTTTAATAATTATTATTAATATTTTAATTGTTTTCTCTTTATATAAAAGTTCATTAAAATCAGCGATATTTCATGGGTTTGCCCTCGGTATTTCTCAGTTACTTTCAGAATTTATTGCATTATATTTAGTTGCAGCTTTTTTGAAAACTGAAACTCAAAGCGTAATGGAACATCATTTTGAAATTGCTACAATACTTAGCAAAATATTATATTTCTTAATAAGTCGTCTGCTAATATTATTTTCGATTAAAGAAAATAAATCTCGTTCTTGGGGAAAATGGTTTGGATTGTCATTATTACCTTTGAGTAGCATTGCAATCGTAATTTCATTTAGAGTAATAACTAATAATATTATCTTAGAGCCTTTTGAAAATACGTTTTTGATTTTTTCTACTTCTTTTCTTCTTTTAGTTAATATTATAGTTTATCTTACATATGAAAAAGCTGAAAAAAGCAATCAAAAATTACTAGAGTTTGAATTAATTAATCAAAAGAATAACATAGATATGCAATATCTTCAGTTACTCGAAAAGAAAAATGAAACTATGAATATAATGGCACACAATTATAAAAATCACATTGTTACAATTGGAAATATGTCTGATTCTCCTGAAATAAAAAAATATATCAACAAAATGTTTGGCGAAATTACTGTATATAATCAAATAGCTAAAACAAAGAACAGATTACTTGATGTTATTTTGAGCAAATATATTGATATATGCAATGATAAGAATATAAAATTTGAAATTGATGTAATGACTGACAATCTGAGTTTTATTAATAGTTATGATATTTCATCGTTGTTCAATAATATTCTTGATAATGCAGTAGAGGCTGCTTCGCTATCATCTGGAAGATATATACATCTTGAGATAACAGCCAGTTTAAATTCATATCATAAAATTATTGCAATAAACAGTTGTGATAATGAACCACGCAGTGAAAAAGGAAAACTGATAACAACAAAAAGGAATAAGGATGTTCATGGATTTGGAACAAAGAGTATAAGGAAAATAGTGAATAAGTATGATGGGGAATTTCAATGGGAATATGATAATCAATCTAAGCAATTTAAATTAATAATTTTATTACCTGACGAACAACAAAACAATTAATAAATGTAAGCACTCTAATTTTGAAGTGCTTATTTTCTTCGATAATTTTGCCCCGATTTTTAATAATTTTGATCTCTGTATTAATTTACATGTATTAATTAATTATTTTTAAGATGACAATTTTCTTTACTTTCTTTGAAATAAATTAATAAGGAGTGGATATGTAAATAGAAAATGCAACACAGCGAATGAGAAGCAGATTGATAGAAGGTCACGAAAGTAGTGAAGAAGAACAGCAGAGCTGACCGTGCAAAACAGTTCATGCCTTTTGCGGCTCTTAAAGAATACTATGATTTAGTCAGAGAAAAAGTAGTTATACCTAAAAAAATAAAAAGCGATTATGAAATTGATGTTCTCAACTTCAAACTCGCTCAATTGAAAAAAGGTATGATGATAACTGTTAAACACTATGTTAAAGACGGATATATAAATACAGATGGAATAATTACTGAGGTAGACAATACCTTCAAACGATTACGAATTGTCCGAACCTATATCAACTACGATGACATTGATGATATAACTGGTGAAGATATTGTTGAACCCGATTTTTGAACTCACTTCGATTTGAAGTGAGTTCCTTTTTTAATAATCATATTTTTTATTCATAAATCTTTCAGCTTGCTCTTTGAAATTCAAAGCGAACGAAATTCCTTTAGCAAATGCGTCAATGCAATACTCATCATTGAACTGCACGATATACTTAAACACATCATCGTCATAATCCATTTCGGGATAATTTGGATTAGTCTGTCTAATGACACTTAAAATTTCGTCCTTCATTTTTCGCTGAGCATGGTTAAGTAATTCATATCTTGGATTGTCAAGAGGGTTCGCTCTCGAAATCACAAGCTCATATACCATTTTAAGTTCGGTCATCTCTTTCATATCCTCACCACCTTTCGTTTTAGGTTGTGGTGATGTTAACTCTCTTTGAATTTGAATTCAAGTTATTTTTTCATCCGCAAGGGGTCTTGACAGAAAATTATGAATTTGCTAATATGAAAACGGAGAGAAAATTCAATAAAACTATGATGAACCTATATGCATTTTTTTTTTGAGATGCGTATAGGTTTTTTATTTTTATTTTTAGAAAGGGGAATGAAAAATGTTGTATCAAAAAATTCCAAGCGGAAGATTTTGGATTATGCCAAATGACTTTTTTGAAAAATATAAATTGAACAGTCGTGACTTTATGGTCTATTGTTTTTTGGTTTCTAAAAAAGATAAAAAAGGAAAAAGTTATTGGTCAATAAGAAGAATGGCTGAGCAATGCAATATGAGTTACGAAAGTGTAAGACGAGCAATAAAATCTCTTGAGGATCAATGCTTGATTGATGTAGAACACTGCTCGGTCAACGGTAAAAAAAATTCAAATATTTATACTGTGCATCGGTTGATTTGATTTTGCTTTCTACTTTTGCATTTTTGATGCATAAACAATATAAAAGCCCGGAATGAAAAAAGTGAATGAAAAAAACGATGATTTTTTAATGAAAATCTGCGGCTTTTGGATCGATTTTGAGGCGGATTTCAAGCCGTCGATTTTAAAGCAGGATAAAGGGGTATGATTTTCGGGCATTGAAATGCCCGAAAACGCCGTCCGGCAAAGCCTGTCGGCTTTTCGATTCGTAATACTTTTGCGTATGATTCCAAATTCGTATGCAGTTAGGGGTGTTTTTCGCAGAAAATCAAGGTTTTAGAGTATTCACGGAAAGGAGTGCGTATGATGAACAAAACCAAAGCGGAAATTGAGCAAATGGCGAGCTTTATTTGCCGTGAAAAAGGACAATATATGTTCAACAAAAAAGAAATCGGAATCATTACCGGGTTATGCAAAGATAAGGTTGCAGAGCTCTGCGAGAACATTCCTGCAGCCTGTGACAGCAGAGTTAAGTTATATTTCATCAAAGATGTTCTGAATTATCTCTACAATTCTTGATGAAATACATAAATTCAACACGGCATACAGGTCAAAATCTCACAAAAAATGTGTCTCTTTTTTGTCAGGTATTGGTCTGGCTATTTGCAAAACTGTGTGGTAGTGTTTGTGTTGCCAAAAGGCAAAATAATTACTATACGGAGGTAAATTATGTACGAATTATACGACAAAAACGGTAACCAAATCGGCTACCGAATGACCAAAAGAATTAAAAATGAAGATGGCAAATACGATGTATTGACTGCTCGATCAAAGACGAGTGAAAAGGATTGCCGAAAGAAACTTGATGACATGGTCAAGGAGTATTATCAACTCCAAGAAAAGAAAAAGAGTGGCGGCGTCTTCTCTGAAATGAAATTAAAAGACTATGCAGATAACTGGTATCACCTTAATATCGAGAAAGCGAACTGCACGCAAAAGAACAAATACATGTACAAAAACATCGTCTACAACCACATCATTGAACACCTCGGTTCGATAAAGTTATGCAATTTAACTGAGGATGACTGCCAAAGATTCATAAACGAATATGCAGGATGGAGTAAGACATTCGCATCAAAGGTACGCATGGTGTTAAGGCGTATACTTACAAAGGCTGAAAAGCAGGAACTCATCAAAACCAACGTGGCAAAGGATATTGTTCTGCCGACTGTGTACGAGAACAAGCACAGACCAATAACTGATGATGAACGCCGAATGATACTTGAAACCATACCAAAGCACTATGCCGGAACAATGGTGCTTACGATGTTATGCTGCGGACTTAGACCGATAGAAATCCGAAGAATGAAATGGGATTGGATAGATTTTGAAAACGCAATTCTGACAGTTGGCAAATCCAAAACGGAAGCAGGAACAGGACGAAAGATACCAATTCCGCCTGTACTTTTAGATGCATTAAAGGAACATAAAGCAAAAGAACTCAACAATGAATATGTATTCGTAAAGTACGAAAAGCACACACGCATGGATGACAATGCTTTTTATCAAAGCTGGAAAAACTTCGTAAAAGAAATGGACTTAGCAAACGGAGCTCACCTTTATCGCAACCAAGTAAAGAACTCAATCATAGCACCCGACTTCGAGCCATACCTACTTCGCCACACTTTCTGCACCGACTGTCAAGCAGCCGGAGTACCAATCAATGTGGCAAAAGAATGGATGGGGCACTCTGACATATCGGTAACCGCAAAAATCTACACGCATATGGTAGATGAAGTATTCGAGCAGAACCGAATGAGAATGGCTCAATATGCAGTGTCTAAATCTCAACAAGTTGAAAGCCCAACCGTAGCGAACTGATGTGCAAAGAAGAAAAGGATAGTCGAGAAATAAACTCGGCTATCCTTCAAATTCTTCAACAACATTTATTATATCAAGACCATTTTGTTTTGCATAATCAACAGTGTATGCTGTGCCGCCCTCATGTTTTGTCAGAATTCGATATTGAGAAACAGCTGTATTCTCCGGTTCACGCTCTGTCAAACCCATTCTGTTTAAGTGATCTAAAGCTCGCTCTTGTTCCGTTCCTTTGGCAACTGCAAATTGAAAGCGTCCATTTAACCATAGAGTTGCTTCAATTCCTGTAAGTTGGAAACTTTGTCCACTCCTGGATATATACAAAAGCTGTTCTGTTGAATTCTTCTGAGCAACACCCTTAGACAAATAAATCATCCTCATCACCTCTCTAATCATCTCAATAATATTACACGATTGGAAATAATGATTTACAACAATTAGGTGAATTATCCTATGCTAAACTCATAAACACTATACAAATTCCTGATATGACCAATACACCGACAACCAGTAATACTATTTTTTTTAAGAGTTTCTTATCAATCCCCTCCTGCTGACGACCTTCATCAGAAGGAAGCACATCATCGTAATAGTCATCATATCCATCATCAGATTTTGAAAAAGCATCATCTGCTTGCTCATTTAATGACTGCTGTGCTTTTTTCAGAAGACATTACCTTTTTCTTACTATGAAATTTAGATTTATTTTTTGATTTAGGTGTTTGAGAACGCTCGTCATTATCACCATTTAGCTTCTTTTCGCACTCTGAGCAAAACGACACATTGGAATCCTGCAATTCCCAACCACAATACGGGCAATATTTCATAAATATCAACTCTCTTTTTGAAAATAAAAAACAAGTGAGCTCCTAAAAGCCCACTTGTAGACGATATAAGTATAACAGTTTTATATTTCTCTGTCATCGGCATTTTATATGCCTTTTTTATGCCATTATAGTGTCACATTAAAATAGCAAATACTATGTATACAATACTTACTATCAAAAAAGATAACGATAAGATATTTCACTTACCGTTATCTTTCTTAATTGTTTAAACTAATTATTTCAAATTATTAATAATTGCTCCTTTCACTTTTTTATATTGTTTCAGCCTCTAACGATTCAATTGCCGTTTGAGTATAATCATTATTAACAGAATTCAGCTTACTTATCTGCATATCTTCTTGAATAGAGAAATTTAATTCTTGTTCATCTATTTGTGTTACTGTTTGCCCAACTTGCTTATATATATAATTTCCAGATACAGCATAAAATGTATAATTATCTTGAATAATATATATTTCATTTAAGTCATTCTTTTTCATTTCACTTAATAGAGGTGCAAAATCCTTACCAAGCGAAACATTATAATTACAAAATGTTTTGGAAATGGTAAAAACAAGTTCAATCTCTCCATTAACAATAACAGGTAAATTAACTACATTGGATGGCTTTCTTTTTTCACTTTCAACATCATTTATTATGACTTCATTTAAAATTTCAATATTAGTAAAATCAACATTATATAATCCATATACTTCTGAATTATTCAAGACTTCACTCATTAAGCTGCCAAAATTCTTTTTTATAATAGTATTTTCATTTTTATTTATATTGCACATAATAAAAATTCCAATTGAAGCACATATGAATACTGTTACTGTTACAACAATAATCTTTTTGATTTTATTCATAAAATAACCTCTTTACAGATAAAGTCATTAATAATTAAAAATTATTTTGAATATAACAAGCGCACTGTATATTTCCATGTATATTTTTCTTTGCCAAATGGAAAAGTCCATTTTAAGCCTGAATGGGTACATATCTTTATACATTCATATGCAGGATCCATAATACGAATTTCCTTTTTTGAACTTGTAAAATTATATCCAACTAAGGCTACTGCATGACCGCTATCACCATTTTTACAACTCATATACGCTGGATCAACATTATCTATAACTGTCATAATGTTTGAATATGAAAGAGTACTATTAACTATTGTAGGAACATAAGGTGATGATAGATAACTTGCCAAAGCAGCTCGTGCATTTTCTAAAGTACCACCAGCATTGTAACCTATTCCCATTCTATTACATACTTGTTGTGCAGTCAATGTGCTCGATTTTCCTTCAAATCTAACAATAGAAGCAACAGTTGCTGCCCAACACATACCATATTGCTTATCACCTATTCTTTGATGAACAATTGGGTAGTTTGATAAATATTTTGTGCCAGTAGGAGAAACAGGATTAGAATATGGTTGTATACTATTATTTTCACTAGTTAATGATTCAAGTGCTGCCTGTGTATAACTGTGATTAATAGTATATAAATCACTAGTATTATAGTTTGCAAAGTTGATTTCATTAGCAGAAAATGTATTACCATTTAAACTATAAGTGCTTTCGTTTTCCTCAGCAATATCAATTACTGTACTGCCTACTTGCTTGTATGCTTTATTGGGAGTAACTGCATAAAGAGTAAAACCATCCTGAACAATGCTGACTTCATTATCACCATTAAGTTGAACTTCATTTAATAATGGGGCAAAGTCTCTTCCTAATGTTGCATTATACCCTTCATCTGTTTTCATTATTGACAAAATCAATTCGATTTTTCCGTCAATAACGACTGGTAAATTTGTTACTTCGTAATTATCTTTGGTTTGATTTACAGAATATGATGATTGAAAATTCATATTATTGATAACAATTTCATTAAGTATTTCAATATTTGAAAAATCAGTGTTTTCAATTTCATAAATTTCAGCATTATCAATAATTTCTAATGCCAAACTTCCGAAATTATCTTTTATAGCAAAGATTACATCATTTTCCATACTGTCATTATTTTCATAAGCATAAGCTTCAATTGATATACCAAATATTATCATTATTGATAAAAGCACAGATAATATTTTTTTCAAAAAGTTCTTTTTCATAATTTTTCATCCTTTCATAGAATATTTATAAATGATTTAAATTGTTTATTTTCACATTAAATGGTCCATTGGAATCTCCTCCTAAGAAATCATAAATAATATAACTAGTTATATTATTTATATAAAAATTTCATTACTAATTACAGTATAATGATTATATAAAAAGCAAACACTTTACAATCTATATCAATAAAATTACTGATTTATAATAAAACTCTACAATTTCTTTTAACCATTAAATAGCAATTTTGTCAATGCATTATACTAAAAAGTGAAAAATTAGGGCGAAATTATCAAAAATCTAATATTATTAGATTTTTAGTTGATTTTAAAAAATGCCTGACCAATCCGATTATGGTATTCTTTTACTCTATCAAAAACAAAAAGACCTTCCGAAAAAATCGAAAGATCTTCATGTACATTTTATTTATCTAATTTGAAAATATGGTATAAACAAACCCCGTCTAATGTTAACTGCCCCAGATTGTGCAGACAGTACAAAAAGAGCCTACTTGAAGTAGAAAATTAAATTTTAAGCAACAAACTGATTTCGTTTTTCTAACGGAGTCAGTTTTGTTTTAGTTTTAATACGGTAATTATTGTAGAAGTTGATGTATTCGGATATGATGAGGCGAGCCTCATCATATCCGGAAAATTTCACTCTGTGAATGCATTCGGTTTTGAGTATTGAAAAGAAATTTTCGGCTAAAGCGTTATCATAAGGATTACCTCGTCTTGACATTGATGGCGTGATATTGTATTCTTTTGTTAGATTAAAGTATGCATGTGAAGTGTACTGAAATCCTTGGTCACTGTGGAGTTGCAGTTCCTCGGTGACTTTTTCTTTACCTGTTGCTTGATTTATTGTGTCAAGAACTAATTTAACTGTCATATCTTTTGATGTTTGGTAGGCTACAATACTGTTATCATACAAATCTCTGATTATCGAAAGATAGCATACACATTCTTTTGTTGATATGTACGATATATCTGTTACCCACTTTTGATTGGGTCTGTCAGCAGTAAACTCTCTGTTCAATATATTTGGATACTTATGTAAGTATTCTGATACATATTTGAACTTCTTTCTGCGAATAACAGACAGCAAGTTGTACTTTTGCATTACACGAAGTACAGTCTTTGGATTGCAGTATATCCCTTGTCTTTCAAGCCATATATGTACTCTGCGATAGCCGTATGTTCTGTGATTTTGTTCTTGACATTCTCTTATCTTTTCGGCAAGCGGTAAGTCTTTTGCCGGTGTATCCTTTCGCTTCAAATACGCATAATATCCACTTCTTGATACTTCAAAGAATTTGCACATAGTACTGATACTGTACTTATCTTTGTGCTTGTATATTACCTGATATTTGATTGACGGCTTCACTTCCTTTCTGTGAACAAGAGAAAATCCCGCATTAACTCGTTTTCCATTTCTAATCGCTTTATATATCTTTCTTTTCTGTCAAGCTCATATTGTAACTGTGTTAGCTTGCTTAATTGTTCAATAGACGGCGGTAAACTTGTCCCGTCCTTTCTTGGTCTGCCTTTGGGCTTGATTGCTATTCCTGATTCTAATTTCCTTTTCTTGTTATTATATCGTGTTATGAAATTGTGTACTTACTTACGGGTAAATCCTAATTTCTCACCTATTTCTTTCAGCGTTAATCCTTGCTCCTTTAATTCAAGTATTTCTCTTTCATAATCACTTATATGTCTGTAACTTCTTGGCATAAAAATTCCCCCTATGGTAGTTTATTACATTCTACCATAGGGGGTCTGTTTTTTCTATTGTCCATTTTTTACGGACTTGTTCATTATTACTTTAAGCCCTCTTTATTTTTTAAAATGTCTCTCAAATTTTTTGCTAATTTCAATTCGTGTTACGATTTTGATTTGAGCGATGTCTCTCAAAAGTCTCAGTCATAAATGCCCTAAATCGCACTAAAATGACTTTGGAATATTGGAATTTGCCGTCTCTTAGAATCTCTCAAAAACTCTCACAAGATTTTGAGGCAAAGAAAAAATGCCCGAATACCGCCGTAAAAAGCAGTATTCGGGCATAAAAAAGCCTCGGAACACGAATGTTCCGAGGTGATGGCAGAGGTATAAGGATTCGAACCTTAAATGACGGAGTCAGAGTCCGGAGTGTTACCGTTACACTATACCTCTATATTATTCAATGCGACAGTTTGCTATCGCTTATTGCTGAATAATATTATCATATTTAGTTTGAAAAGTCAATAGAAAAATCACTCTTTTTCTTTATTTTCGTATTTTTCGAGGAAACTATGTTTAATACCGTCTTTTTTATAGGCTATTACGGTATCAAGATTTACATTTTCTACGCTTTTGAAAATATTGCTTTCAACCTGCGGGTTGATTTTGCTCATTTGGCTAATCATATTTTTAATTTCCTGGCGCTTTGATGCATTGTCAGGGTTGCAGGAAGTACAGGTATCTGTAAATTTGCAGGCACACTGAATAAAATGCAAATCATTATAATCACGCCAATGCTTAATTTCTTTTTCACGGATTAAATACATTGGGCGAATAAGTTGCATTCCTTCAAAGTTGGTTGAATGAAGCTTCGGCATCATTGTTTGAACCTGGCCGCCGTAAAGCATACCCATTAAAATCGTTTCTATAACATCATCATAATGGTGGCCGAGTGCAATTTTGTTGCAGCCGAGTTCCTTGGCTTTGTTATAAAGATGGCCTCTTCTCATCCTTGCACATAGGTAGCAAGGTGATTTTTCGATATGCAATACAGATTCAAAAATGTTTGATTCGAAAACAGTTATAGGAATATTTAAAAGTTTGGCATTTTTTTCAATGATTTCTCTGTTTTCAGGGCTGTATCCCGGGTCCATAACAAGATAGATTACTTCAAAAGGAAATTTGTTATGGCGCTTTAATTCCTGAAAAAGTTTTGCCATAAGCATTGAATCCTTACCTCCGGAAATGCAGACGGCAATTTTATCGCCCTCTTCCACAAGCTGATAATCGTTAATTGCACTGGTAAATTTGCTCCAAATGCCTTTATGAAATTTCTTGTTTATGCTTCTTTCTATATCTTTTACCCGGTCACTGTCATCTTTTAAATTGGCAAGCATATAGCCATAATAACCCTCTTTTAAATTAGCGGCGTTGAAGCCCTTTTCACGCATATTTTGAGCTACTGGGTCACTGATGATACCACTTTTGCAACATATTATTAAAAGCTTATCTTTTGGTAATGTGCCTAGCTTTTCATCAAGTTGATTTTGAGGAATATTTACAGCATTGTTTATTGTTCCGTAAGTAAAAGCTATTTCATCTCTTATATCAATTACAAGATATTCACTTTCGTCAAGTTTAAGCATTTCGCTTACACTTATTTCTTCATACTTTTTCATAATTCTTCCTTAAATTATTTTTTGATGAGGTCTTTTACCACTTCGCCGGCGATTATTAAACCTACTGTTGACGGAACAAATGCATTGCTTCCCGGCACTTGCCTTCTTGCTGTGCATGTCCTCTCTGTACCCGGCGGGCAAACGCAGTGATCTTTGCAACTGTTTTCTGCACTTTCTTTTGGCTTAATAGGTATTTCTTTTGAATATACAACTTTTAACTTGCGAACTTTTCTTTTCTTTAACTCATATCTCATTACCCTTGCAAGCGGGTCAACACTCGTTTTGTAAATATCAGATACTTCAAATGCGGTTGGGTCCATTTTATTTCCTGCACCCATAGAACAAATTATAGGTACACCGGCTTGCTTTGCCTGCATTACAAGTGCTATTTTGCCTGAAACAGTATCAATCGCGTCAACTACATAGTCGTATTTTGAAAAATCAAATTCATTCGCAGTTTCATTTGAATAAAATGTTTGGTGCTTGTACACCTTGCAATCGGGATTGATTGATTTTATTCTTTCTTCGGCAACATCAACTTTGTATTTGCCGATTGTATCTGTGGTGGCAATGATTTGACGGTTGATATTAGTTAAACATACCTTGTCATCATCAATAATGTCAATAGCGCCGATTCCGCTTCTGACTAATGCTTCAACTGTATATCCGCCGACTCCGCCGATTCCAAAAACAGCAACGCGCGAAGCATTGAGCTTTTGCAAAGCTTCTTCGCCAATCAGTAATTCAGTTCTTGAAAAACGATTTAACATAATAACCCCACCGATAATATTGTTATAATTTATTATTTTATAAGATTATATATTTCTTAACCTACCTTGTCAATAGGTGAATTATATATTAACAAACATTCGAAAATATTGACATTTGTCAGAAAAATGTGTATAACTAAATCGAAAACAGAAATAATTATAATAAAAATCGAGGCAAATAATAATGAGATATGATATAGCAATTATCGGCACCGGGCCTGCCGGTATTTCAGCGGCAATAACTGCCAAGTTGAGAAATAAAAATATCATTTTATTTGGAAATAAAGATTTGAGCGATAAAATAAATAAAGCCCATTCAATTAAAAATTATACGGGCTTGCCTAATGTGACGGGTGAAGAACTTGCAACTGCACTTAAAAATCATCTTAATGATTTAAATATTGAAATAACAGAAAAAAGAGTTAATGCAGTATATTCAATGGGCGAATATTTTGCCCTGCAAGTCGGCAAAGAAATGATTGAAAGTAAATCACTTATAATTGCAACGGGCGTTACCGCTTCAAAAACACTTGAAAATGAAGATGAGTTTTTGGGTAGGGGAGTAAGCTACTGTGCAACCTGTGATGCACATTTTTGCAAGGGTAAAGATGTGGCTGTTATTGCTTATACCAAAGAAGCAGAGGAAGATGCTTTGTTTTTAAGCGAGGTATGCAGCAGTATAAAGTATTTTCCGGTTTATGATATTTCAAATGAAATTTTTGATAAATACGGTAATATACAAATAATTAAAGATAAGCCGATAGGCTTTGCCGGAAATATGAAAGCGGAAAAAATAATTTGCGAAAATTCAAGTTACGACGCGTTTTCAACTTTTGTGGTTAGAAATAATATATCGGCTGATAAGCTTGTGCCGGGACTTAAAACAGACGGTACACATATAATAGTTGATTTGCAAATGGAAACTAATATTAAAGGTCTTTTTGCCTGCGGTGATATTGCCGGCAAACCATACCAATATATTAAATCAGCAGGGCAGGGTAATATTGCCGCACTGTCGGCAGTCGCCTACCTTGCAAATAAAAGCAAAGGAGAATAAATATGGTTGAAGAAATCAGAAACAGTGAATTTGATGATGTGCTTAACAGCAAGCTTGCAGTAGTGGATTTTTCTGCTGTGTGGTGCGGCCCTTGCCAAATGCTTGCACCGATTTTAGAAGAACTTTCGGAAGAAATGGACGGAGAGGCGGATTTTTATTCGGCAGATGTTGATGAAAATCGTGACCTTGCATATCAGTTTGATATTCAAAGTATACCGGCAATCGTGATTTTCTCAAACGGCGAAGAGGTTGAAAGAACGGTAGGCTTTATGCCGAAAGATGAATTGAAAGCTTTTATCAAAAGTGCAGAAAAGTAATGAATAAGCAAAAAACGAGCAAGTTTGATTTGCTCGTTTTTGTTATTTATTATGCTTTTTTCTTTCTGCCTGTGAAAATTGAAATACCGAAAATCACTAAAAGCAGTGCGCATGCAAAGCACATCCAAAAGATGAGTAAGCCTGTGCCTTTATTTTTAAATGTGTCATAGTAACCTTTAAGGTAAATGATAGTTACTATAATCGGCAATATATACTGCATATAAAGTCTAATCCAATGTGGGAATTTAATTCCGTCACCATTGTTAGCTTCTTTAATAAAGTTTTCAAATCCCCAACCGTTCTTTCTTACGCAGAACATAACAAATACAAGGCTTCCCAGTGGCAAAAGGTTAGATGATACAAGGAAATCTTCAAGGTCCATAATTGTGCTGCCTTCACCGAGCGGTTGAATATTTGAAAGAAGATTAAAGCCTAAAATTGCAGGCATTGAAAGTGCTGTTATTAAAATAAAATTGACTGCAACGGATTTTTTTCTGCTCCATCCTGCCATATCCATAAACATTGCAACAATGTTTTCAAATACCGCAATTATTGTTGAAAGTGCGGCAAATGACATAAAGATAAAGAAAAGAGTTCCCCATATTCTGCCGCCTTTCATATTATTAAACAGGTTAGGCAGTGTGATGAATAAGAGCGACGGGCCTGAATCAGGCTGAACACCGAATGAAAAGCAAGCCGGAATAATGATAAAGCCTGCCATAAGCGCAACAAAAGTATCAAGAAGCACAATGTTTATTGCTTCGCCGGTTATTCTCTTCTTTCTGTCAAGGTAACTGCCGAAAATTTCCATTGCGCCGATACCGAGGCTTAGCGTGAAAAACGCTTGGCTCATAGCTGCAAAAACAGCGTTGCCGAAACCGGCTTTTTGAATTGATTTAAAATCAGGCACAAGGTAAAAATTGATACCTTTGCCGGCATTTGGAAGAAAAACAGAATTGACCGTAAGCGCAATCATTAAAATAAGCAGTAAAAGCATCATAACTTTAGTGACTTTTTCAACACCCTTTTGCACACCGAATGCGCAAGCGCCAAATGAAATTAAAATAGCTATTATTGCCCAAAACGCCATAGTTTGCGGGCTTGAAAGCATATTGCTAAATGCACCGGATACGGCATCACTGCTAAGCCCTACCAGCTTGCCGGTAGCTTCTATATATGCATAGTAAAGCATCCAGCCGCCGACCATAGTGTAAAACATCATAAGTAAATATGAACCTAAAATGCTAATCCATTTTAAATGGTGCCATTTGGTACCCTGCGGTTCAAGCTTTTCAAAAGCCTTGCCCATACCCATTGTACTTCCTCGCCCAACGGTGAATTCGCACACCATAATAGGAAGCCCAAGAACCACTAAAAATGCAAGGTACATTAAAATAAAACCTGCTCCGCCGTACATTCCTGTAATATAAGGAAATTTCCACACATTTCCTATTCCGATTGCACAGCCTGCCGAAACTAAAATAAATCCGAGCCTTGAGCTGAATTTTTCTCTCGTTGCCATAATATTTTCCTCTCTTATAAAGTATAAATACTCGGTAATTTTATCATATTGACATAATGTTTTCAATACAACGCTTTCAATCGCTAAAGTAAAATCGGCGAATAATAACATTTTTTAAAATTTTTTTGAAATTTTGTGAAAAAAGTTGGAATCTATATCTTGTCGTAAATATGACAATTTGTATCGAAAACGCTCAATATTTAGATATATAGCCAAAAATTTGACACAATGAGTCAATGAAAATGTGAGTAATAGTCACAAAATATTGTGAAAAACTATTGAAATTGTGACTTCCTTGTGGTAAAATGTGGAAGAAATCACAAAAAGGAGTTTTTAATTATGGAAAAGAAATTAAAGGTGCTCATTGCAGATAATTCTTCTCAATTTGCCAAAGCGTGTCAAAATGAATTGGAAACACAAGGCTATGATGTTTCTGTGATAGAGAACGACGGAGCCAAAGTTCTTGAAATCGTTAAAAAGCATAACATTGATGTTATATTGATGGATGTTTTTATGGTTAATGAGGACGCAGTTGATGTACTTGAGTATTATCAAACTCATTCAGTGGAAAAGCCGATTATTTCCGTTTTATCGTCAGTCAGCAGTGAAGAACTTGAAAAGCAAGTTATGTCTGCCGGGGCAGATTATTTCTTTATTAAACCTATAACTGCTAATCAAATTGCGAAAAGGATTACCCGCCTGACAGCTTGGCGAAATGAGCATAAAGCTGAAAGCAGGGCAACCGCACGCTTTATTGAGCAGGATATGGATGTGATTATTTCAGATATTATGCGTCAAATCGGTGTTCCTGCACATATTAAAGGTTACCATTATTTGAGAACTGCTATTCACCTTTGCATTGATGATCGCGAAATGCTTTCATCGGTAACAAAAATACTTTACCCTACTGTTGCAAAGATGTATAAAACCACATCGTCAAGGGTGGAAAGAGCTATTCGCCACGCAATCGAAGTTGCATGGGATAGAGGAGATGTTGATGTGCTGTCATCATACTTTGGCTATACCATTCAATCTGAAAGAGGTAAGCCGACAAACAGCGAGTTTATTGCAATGATAACAGATAAAATCAATCTTTCAATGAGAAGTTCTGTATGATTATATTTTTTACTAAAAAAACGCACCTTGCATTTGCAAGGTGCGTTGATTTTTATTCGCTGACTTTTTTGAATATCTTTTTATCAATCTTTCTGCCGACGATTACATAATACAAAATTGTACCGAGTACAAGCATTACACCGAGCTCACCCAAAGCTACCAAACCGCCTTGAGTTAAAAAGCTTGCAAAATTGAATTTTCCGTCAATAAAGAATACTTCAATTTCCCAGCCGATTACTACGCCGTTAAATACTGCAGGCATAAGAAGTGAAAGCAATGGATAATTCTTGATTTTCACATCTCTTAAAAAGTACATTGCAGCTGTTGCACCGAGTGTAGCGAGCGAACCGAATATCATATCAAGCGGTAAGCCCGAGCCGATATTATAAAGGTTTGAAAGCACACATCCGAGCGTAAGCCCAGGTATAGCAGCAGGTGTGAATAGTGCAAGTACATTGAGTGCTTCACTTACTCTGAATTGCACGGCTGCCGATGTTGTGCCGGGTAATAAAAAGTTTTGCGCATAGGTAAGTGCCGCATAAAGTGCTGCGATGATTGCTGTTTGAACGATAAATAATACTTTCTTGTTCATATTCTGTTGTCTCCTTAGTTTTGTTTTGAGAAGCATCGCGTTTGCGATACTGGTCAGGATTTTGCGAACTGACAGCAAGTATTATATTCCAACAGTACTAAAAAATCAAGTGTTTTATATATTTTCCTTTATCAGCATTATATCGCCTTTAGGTGTTATGTCGATTACTCCGTAATCACCGTTTGCAACTGAACCCGGGTTCATTATGCAAAGCGATTCTTGATATTCGGTATATTGGTTGTGCGTATGGCCGAAAAGTACAATATCCGCCCCGCGTTTTTTAGCTTCGGCAATTATATTTTCATATGCGAATTTTACATTATACGGATGCCCGTGTGAAAAGAATATTTTTTTGCCGGCAAATTCGATTTCCATTTTATCCGGATAATTTGAGCCCCAATCGCAATTGCCGCATACACGCTCGTATTTTATGTGCGGATATGCATTAAGTACCATATCAAAATCATCTTCCCCGTCACCGAGAAAAATGAATAAATCGGCATTATCAAGATGCCTTTCCACTGCGTCAAAAAGTTTTGATACTTTTCTGTGAGAGTCTGATAAAACTACAATTCTCATTCATAAAAGACCTCGCAATTTCATAGATTATATTAAGTTAATTATATATCAAAGGAGATTTTATTTCAATGAAAAAGGAAAATATGAACGACTTAAATAAAAAATTAGGCTTTGATGTAAACGAAATGAAAAATGCGGCTCAAAATGGGCAGCTTGATGAATTTGTAAATAAAAATTTATCACAAAAAGCCACAAAGCAATTAAAAGATGTACTTTCAAATAAAGAGGCTTGCGAAAAATTGCTCAATACACCGCAGGCAAAAGAACTTATGAAAAAACTTAACGGGGGAAAATAAATGTGGATAATTCTACAAATATCAATGATATTATAGCTAATTTAACGCCTGATGATATAAATATGCTTAAGGGTGTTGCATCATCAATTTTGGGCGAAAAAGCAGGAAATGAACCACAGCAAAATGAAAGTGCAAATAACCAACCGCTTCAAAAAACACAGACTTCGCCAAATAATAATGCGTTGCAGTCACTTAATTCGCTTGGGCTTGACAACCTTGACTTTAATATGATTATGAAAGCAAAGTCGATATTTGACAAGATGAATAACACGCCGAATAAAAATGTTGATTTAATAATGGCATTAAAACCGCATTTGCGACCTGAAACGCAAAATAAAGCTGACCAGGCATTAAAAATAATTAAGCTTTTTGAGGTGTTGCCGTTACTTAGGGAGCTGTTTTAAATGGCTTATTTCAGTGAAAATGATATAAATGAGGCAAAAAGGCGAGTCAGCGATATGCAAAAAAGAGCAAACAGGCTGACTAATCAGGAGGAAAGCGTTAAAGAGCCGCCGAAAAAAGAGGAGAAAAGGGAAAATAAGAATATTTTAAAAGATGAAAATGAGGAGGAAAAGGATGATTCTTCACTTATAATTTTAGCTCTTATAATGCTTTTATCACACGAGGGAGCAGATAATATGTTGATTCTTGCACTGCTTTATCTTCTGTTTTAATATAAATAACTAATAAAATATGGAAATTCAGTTAATAATATGTTATATTATTAAGCAGTAAAAAATATTATTGTATTTTTTCGGAGGATAATCAGTGGAATTTATTAAAAAAGATATATCTGCCGGAATTGAACTTGTAGGAATTCCGGTTGACAGATTTAAAACTAATTTAATTACTGTAAGCCTTGCTTTGCCGCTTGAAAGGGAAAGTGTGAGTGCGAACGCGGTAATGCTTGGCCTTTTGGCAAGAAGGGGTGCAAAGTATCGTGATATGCTTTCACTTAACAGGAAGCTTGCTTCACTTTACGGTGCAACGCTTAATGAAACTGTATCAAAAATCGGCGAATGCCAAGTGTTATCACTCAGTTCTACTTGCCTTAATGACAGATTTTCACTTGACGGTGAAAGCATTGCATTTGAATGTGTAAAGCTTTTATCATCACTGATATTTGAGCCGAAGCTTGATGAAAACGGAATGTTTTTTGATGAAGATATTGAGGCTGAAAAAAGAATTTTAACAGAAAAGCTAAATTCTGAAGAAAATGAAAAAAGAATTTATGTTTTGCGCAAAACCGAAGAAAAAATGTTTGAAAATGAACCTTATTCGGTAAACAAATATGGTACAAAAGAGCAGGTTGCCTCACTTAATAAAGCAGATTTAAAAAATGCTTGGCAAAACGCTCTGTCAAAAGCAAAAGTTCTTATCACCGTAGTCGGCAATACTGATATTGATAAAGCGTATGATTACCTTAAAGGCGAATTTGAAAAGGTTGAAAGAAATTATACTTCTTTGCCTGAACCTGTTTTTGTAGGCAAAAGCGAAAAGGTTAATAACCATTTAGAAAGAATAGATGTTAAACAGGGCAAGCTTGTTTTAGGATTTAGAGTCGATGTTAAACCAAATGACAATCTTGCAAAAGCAATGCGCAGCTTTTCGGATATTTTCGGCGGTGGCCCTTATTCAAAGCTTTTTGCAAATGTCAGGGAAAAAATGAGCCTTTGCTATTACTGCTCTGCGCGTTATACAAGGCTTAAGAGCTGCATTTTGGTACAGTGCGGTTGCCTTGAAGAAAATATGGACAAGGCGATTGATGAAATTCTTAATCAGCTTGATGTTATTAAATCGGGCGATTACAAAGAAGAATTTGAATCATCAAAAATGGCACTCGGTGACGCAGTTATGTCAATTTCAGATATGCCGGAAACTATTGAAAGCTGGTATATCGGGCAAATTACGGATAATAGGTATAAAACACCCGAAGAAGTTTGCGAAGAAATCAAATCTGTAAAATATGACGAAATAAAAAAATGCGCAGGTTTAGTTTCTCTTGATACCGTTTATAAACTTGTAGGGGAGGAAGAATGATGACAGAAAAAGTATCCAAATCACTTGATGAAAAATATTATGTGATTGACCATAAATCAGGCTTAAAAATATATGTTATGCCTAAAGAAAATTATTCTTCAACCTATGCGATTTTCGGCACTAACTACGGTTCTATTGATACCAAATTTAAGCGTTCTGATAAAGATGAATGGACTGTTGTACCGGAGGGTATAGCCCACTTCCTTGAACACAAGCTTTTTGAAAGTGAAGACCTTGATGCATTTGCAAGATATGCAAAAACCGGAGCGTCTGCAAACGCATATACTTCGTTTGACAGAACTTGTTATCTTTTTCAGTGCAGTGATAATTTTGAAGCTTCGCTTGAAATATTGCTTGATTTTGTTACTCATCCTTATTTTACAAAGGAAACCGTTGAAAAAGAGCAAGGTATTATAGGCCAGGAAATAACAATGTACTATGATGTTGCTTCTTGGATGAGTACATTTAATCTTCTTCGCCTGCTTTATCATAAGCATCCGGTCAGAATTGATATTGCCGGTACGGTTGAATCAATTTCTCAAATTACGGACAAGCTTCTTTATGATTGTTATGATACTTTTTATAATCTCAATAATATGGCTCTTGCGGTAGTCGGCAATGTTGATGTTGGGCAGGTTTTGTCAGTTTGTGATAAAATGCTTAAATCTGCGCCGAACCTTTCAATTGAGCGTTCATTTGAAAAAGAGGATAGGGATGTTGCAGGCAATTATACAGAATATAACCTTGCAATGAGTATTCCTGTATTTTCATTTGGGTATAAAGAGGAATGTGCAAAGCCGAAGCAGGATTTGAAAACTATTATCGAAACTACCGTTTTGCTTGAAATACTTGCCGGAAATACATCAAATTTATATAATTCGCTGTTTAAGCAAGGTCTTATTAACGAAAACTTTTCAAAGGAATATTTTATCGGTTACGGGTATGAAGCAATAATATTTGACGGTGAAAGTGAAAATCCAAAGGAAGTTGCAAGTCAAATTAAAAAGGAAGTTGCAAGACTTAAAAAAGAAGGCATAAGCGATGAGGAATTTGAAGCTGTAAGACGCTCACTTTACGGAAAAGAAATTATGTCTTATAACGATATTGATACTATTGCAAACGGGCTTATTTCTGCACACTTTGGTGAATATGATATTTTTGACACAGTTGAAATATTTAAAAACATCAAAAAGAGCGATGTTTTATCACGCTTGGATAAAGTTATGGATGAAAAATACAGCGCACTCAGTGTTGTTAAGCAAAGCGAGGAATAATTATGAGTGATTACACAAGAGTTTATTTTGAAGGGCTTGGAATTGATTTTGATGTTCCGAGTGTTGCATTTACCATAGGAAATTACAGTATTCACTGGTATGGTATTATAATCGCTTTCGGTTTTGCACTTGCTGTGCTTTACGGCGGCAGAATGGCATATAAGTGGAAAATGAGCCTTGACGGAATGACGGATGTGCTTATGTGGGGTACTATTTTAGGTATTATTTGCGCAAGAGCATATTATGTTATATTTGAATGGTCGTATTATAAGCAACATCTTGCCGAAATTCCTCAAATTTGGAATGGCGGTATTGCAATTTACGGCGGCATAATTGGCGCGTTTATAGGTGCTGCCATAGGCTGTAAAACCGGAAAAATTGATTTTAGAAATTTGCTTGATTTAGGCGGGCTCGGCCTTTTGATAGGTCAGGGTATAGGCAGATGGGGCAATTTCTTTAATCAGGAAGCATTCGGTGCTAATACAACTACTGCACCTTTTAGAATGTGGAGTTTGAAAATTCACGATACCTTGCAGGCGAGTGCAGATACTTTAGCGGCAAAGGGTATGACGGTTGATCCAAATACGCCCGTTCATCCTACTTTCCTTTATGAAAGTGTTTGGTGTATTTTAGGCTTCTTTATTTTGAACTATATTGTTAATCATAAAAGAAGCTATAAAGGTGAAGTGTTTTTACTTTACGGTATTTGGTACGGACTTGAGAGAATGGTGGTTGAAGGCCTCAGAACAGATTCGCTTTATATCGGGGCTACATCTATTCGTGTGAGCCAATTGTTTTCGGCAATAATTGTTGCAGTATTTTTGGTTTGGCATATTGTAAATATGGTTAGGCTTAAAAAGGGTACTTTGCCGCAAAGAATGATGATTAAGCCACTCAAGGCGGAAAATAATGATGAAAGAGAGAATGAAAATGTCACAAATAATTGACGGTAAGCTTGTTTCAAAGCAGGTTAGAGAAAGGGTCGCAAAGGAAACAGAGCAGTTAAAAGCAAAGGGAATTACCCCAGGACTTGCTGTAATTATTGTCGGTGATGACCCTGCATCACAAGTTTATGTGAAAAATAAAGAAAAAGCTTGTACTGAAGTAGGATTTTACAGTGAAAAATATGCTTTGCCTGAAAATACTACTCAGGAAGAACTCAATAATCTTGTAAAAGAACTTAATAATAAAAAAGAAATCAGCGGTATTTTATGCCAGCTTCCGCTTCCTAAACATCTTGATGATAAAGAGGTTATCAATCTTATTGACCCTATTAAAGATGTTGATGCATTTCATCCCGTAAATGTGGGTGCAATTATGATTGGGGATTATAATTTTCTTCCTTGCACCCCTGCCGGAGTAATGGAACTTATCCATTCAACCGGTGTTGAAGTAACAGGCAAAAAGGCTGTTGTTATAGGCAGAAGTAATATTGTAGGTAAGCCTATGGCAATGCTTTTGCTTCACGAAAATGCTACCGTTGAAATTACTCATTCAAAGACTGTTGAACTTAAGGAAGTAACCAAGAGTGCAGATATTCTTGTTGCCGCTATCGGCAAAGCAAAGTTTGTTACAGCCGATATGGTGAAAGACGGTGCAGTAGTTATTGATGTAGGTATGAACAGGGATGAAAACGGTAAGCTTTGCGGTGATGTTGATTTTGAAAATGTTAAGGATAAATGCTCATTTATCACTCCTGTACCGGGCGGTGTAGGCCCTATGACTATTTCAATGCTTATGCAAAATACATTAACTGCCGCAAAAATTCAAAACGGTTTACAAAAGTAATTATTCAAAGAAGGTATAGCTATGGCACTTGAGGAACAAGTGGTTGAAAAACTTATTGAAAAAAATTTGCATATTTCTTTCGCTGAGTCTTGCACTGGCGGTATGTGTTGTGGTACAATAATCAATGTTGCTAATGCATCAAAAGTGCTTGATGTTTCATTTGTGACTTATGCAAATGAGGCGAAAATCGAATTCCTCGGTGTCAAGGCTGATACTATTCTTTCTAACGGGGTAGTAAGTGAAGAAGTGGCTTGCGAAATGGCGCAGGGTGTTGCGAATGTGGCTAAAAGTGATGTTGGTGTCGGTATCACGGGCATTGCAGGTCCGGGAGGCGGCACAGCTAAAAAGCCGGTTGGCATGGTTTGCTTCGGCTTCAGCATTTGCGGTAAAACCACCACTTATACTTGCCAATTTGGTGAAATCGGTCGTAACCAAGTGCGTAAATCAAGCGTGGAATTTGTGATGGCAAAGCTTCTTGAACTGCTTGACGAAATTTAATAATTTGCTGATATGGCTCAGTTGGTAGAGCAGCGCATTCGTAATGCGCAGGCCGTCGGTTCGAGTCCGACTATCAGCTCCAAAACCTGCGCAAACACGGCGTTTTCGCAGGTTTTTTCTTTTTCAGAAAAGAATTTTAAAATTCAATATGCAACAAAAAATCTCACTCTTTTTTACAAAGTGAGATTTTGTTCGTTTAATCGATTTTCAGCCAAAGACCATCTATTGACCGGTTACGAACGGTAGGTGGTTGTAAAAGGATAGCTCATTTTAATCTATTTATTTTTTACAGCTTCAGATGTTTTAAATATTATGATTCTTGAAAAAAACAATAGAAAATAGTATAATATTTTTTATATTAGCTTTTTGGAGGATTATTGTGTCAAAATTTGGAGAGGTATTAAGGGAATATATAAGTAAAAACGGGTATTCAATCAACGAGTTTGCAGGTAAATGCAAAATTGACAGAGCATGGCTGAGCAATGTATTATCCGGAAGAAAAGAGTTAAGTGAAGCGAAGTTTGATAATATTTTAAAATCAAAGCTCTTGAGCGAGTCGCAAAATGAAAATCTGATTGCACTTTACAGATTAAAGGATTTTTCAAGTGACCAAGTTGAAAGAATGGAATACATAATGGAGCATTTATCAAGAAAAATAAGGCGTAATGATTCTATTGCTCCCATTAAATATGATGAAAACAGAAGAATGTATCTCGGAAAAGCAAATTTGCTTTCAGTTCTTTACAGAATTATTGAAAATAAGGATGAGCTTTCGTTTATTTATACCAATATTCCGACTGAAGCTGAAGAAAGCCTTGATGTTTTATATGATTTTTTAAAACATGATGATTATAAAAAGATTGATTACAAGCATATTTTTCTGACTGATAACGGTGTGTCAATTCATAATATCAGTACATATTTTACTATTTGTGATTTTGCAGAGCTTGGATATACCGATTTTTCGGTGATAAAGGATGTTGAACTCAGCTCGCTGAATACAAATGATTTCTTTCCGTATTTTATACTTACGGATAAAAAGATAATGCTTTTTGATGCGGAATTTAATAATGCAATAGTTAGTTTTGATGATAAAATTATCAATGTTCATACCCGAAAATTTATGGCGTTGTATGAAAAAGGCGAAAATCCCGTCACTTCATTTTCAAATGCAGTTGATCTTATGCGAACTCTCACATCAATGCACAACAGCTCGTCGGAGCTTTCATTTACTCCTGATTTTTGCGTTACCCCTTGCCTTGATTATGATATTCTCAACAAAAACGCTGCACCAAATTTGCCTGATAAAGAATTGCTGATTAGAGCTGTGCTTAATCATTATAATATTGATTATTCGCATTTTTCCAATTTTGTTACTATTGAATCAATAAACAGATTTGCAAAAGACGGAATTATTTATGAAATTCCCCGTGATTATCTTCTTCCGGTTGATGTTGAAAGCAGAATTAAACTTTTAAAATCTGTTAAAGATAATATTGATAATAACGGTAAATATAAAACTTATATTTTAAATCCTACAAAATTTAATTATAATTCATATGATATTCAGGTTGAAAAAATCGGAGTTTTGACTGTTTGCGGAATAAGGCAGGGTAATAAAGATAATATTCAAAGCTTTATGGGCGAATGGCTTTGCTCGATAGATGATGAAAATATTTTCAAAGATTTTATGAATTTGGAAAAATACCTTATTGAAAGTAAGACTGTTTACTCGGATGAATTTTCAAGCCAATATGTTTCAAATATTATTTTAGAACTGAGCGCACAGCATTCTAAAGGAGAAATGTAATGGTACTTCATACTATTTCACCTGTGTATGATAATAATTCGCGCGTGCTTGTGTTAGGCTCGTTTCCAAGCGTAAAATCAAGGGAAGAGGGCTTTTTCTACGGTCATAAGCAAAATAGGTTTTGGAAAGTGCTTTCAAATTGCTTTGATTGCGCATTGCCGCAAACGATTGATGAGAAAAAGGAATTATTGCTTTCAAACGGTGTTGCACTGTGGGATGTTATTCACTCTTGTGATATAACAGGCTCATCTGACAGCAGTATAAAAAATGCAGTGCCAAACGATATTTCAAAAATACTTGCGACGGCAAATATTCAAAAAATTATAACAAACGGTAAAAAGGCAGACACACTTTATAAAAAGTATATTGAACCTGAAACTAATATTAAAGCTGTGTGCTTGCCGTCAACAAGCCCCGCAAATGCACAGTGGTCGCTTGACAGGCTTTGTGATGAGTGGAAAAGTGAAATAAAATAACCCTATGATGAACTTTGCTTTCATCATAGGGTTATTTTTTATCAGTAAGTCCGAGTATATAGTCAACGCTTACATTGTAATATTTAGATAATTTAATCAAAATATCTGTGGGAATATCTCTTTGCCCATTTTCGTATCTGTAATATTGCGGTTGCTTCATTCCGAGATAATCAGCGAGTTGTTTTTGAGTTTTGTCGTTGTCCTCACGCAAATCTTTTATTCTTCGATATAATGCCATTTTAATTTTATCCTTATAACTAATTGGTTATTGACATAATATCATTATTATGCTATACTTTGATTAAATTATAACCATACGGTTATAAAATAAAGGAGAATATATATGAAATTATCAAAAAAAATTTTTAGTGTGCTTTTGGCAACAATAATGTGCATATCGTCACTCGCAGTTTGCAATTTATCTGCATATGCAGCAGGATGGGTTGATAAGGTGCAGGAAATTGAAGTTAACGAAACAATTACTGATTCATTGAATGCAAGTAATGTAACAGATAATATTGGTTATTTTCAAGTGTACAAATTTACTGTTCCGGAAAAAGGAACAGTAAGATTGAGGGTTGAAAGCAATGATGTAAATTTGGGATATGGATATTATTCTTATGGATTAAGTTGTTTTTATAGAATATATAATGTAAAAAACATTTCGGATGATAGTTATATTTGGAATTCTGAAAATCCAAGAACAAAAGACCATGTTTCAGCTTATGATTATTATTTTTCAGAATATGATATAAATTTGGCAGCGGGTGAATATTACTTTTTGGCAAGAACATATGATGATACATATTTGAATAAAGATTATAGCTTTACATTAAATTATAAACCTACTTTCAGTAATGCTTCAATATCTTCTGTTCGTTCCCGTAAAAAGGCATTGAAAGTATCTTGGAATAAATGCTCCAATGTATCAGGTTATCAGCTTCAATATAGCAAAAAGAAAAATATGAAGTCCGCAAAAACTAAAAATCTTTCAAGGGGTTCTTCATCTAAAACCGTCAAAGGTTTAAAGTCAAAAAAGAATTATTATGTTCGTATTCGCACATATAAAACTATAAGTATTAACGGCTCAAAAAAAACTTATTATGGTAAATGGTCAGCAAAAAAATCAGTAAAAACAAAATAGTGTTATTATGTTTTTGCTGTGAAAATTTAATTATTGATGCAAGAAAAAATAACCACCGGTTGACCGGTGGTTATTTTTTTCTTGTTATTTTATAAAAGCTACGAGGCCTACGCCAAGGCCGCTGACAGCCATAAGAGCCGCTAAAATAATGGCGGTTACTTTAACCCATTTTTGTTGCACTGTTTATATCTCCTTATTTCATTAGTTCATCGGCGTCTTTAAGTAATTTTTGTGCAATTTGCTTTGCATTTTCCTCACTTGTGCCGATTGCTGTAATATATGCTTTGATTTTCGGCTCTGTACCTGACGGGCGCACGATTACTTTGTTACCGTCTGTAAGAGTGTAAGCAAGTACATTTGATTTCGGAAGTGTGATTTCACTTTCTTCGCCTGTTTTAACATCGGTGGATTTTGAAGTTTTGTAATCATCAATTTTTGTCACTTCATAACCTGCAAATGATGATGGCTTGTTAACTCTTAAACCGTCCATAATTGCAGCCATTTTTTCCATACCCGACGCACCTTCAAATGTGTAGCTTTGTACGGTGTTGCAATAATATCCGAATTCATCATAAAGCCCATTCATTACATCAATAAGGGTTTTGCCCTGTGCCTTATAATAAGCTGCCATTTCGCAAATGAGCATTGATGCAACAACTGCGTCTTTATCCCTTGCGTGTGTGCCTGCAAGGTAACCGTATGATTCTTCAAATCCCATAACAAAATCTTCGCTTCTGCCCTCGCTTTCAAGCTGGGTGATAAGCTCGCCTATATACTTGAAGCCGGTGAGAAGATTTTTAAATGTGCAGTTATATTTCTTTGCAATAACTTCTGCAAGGTCGGTTGATACAAAAGATTTAACGGCAATTGAGTTTTTACTGAGTGTGCCTTGCTCCTTTTTCTGTGATAAAAGATAATTAAGAAGCATTGCGCCTACTTCATTACCCGTCATAAGCTGAAATTCACCGCTACCGTTATTTACTGCAATGCCGACTCTGTCACAGTCAGGGTCAGTTGCAAGAAGTAAATCAGGCTTAACATTTTCAGCAAGTTTTAATGCACATTCAAATGCCTGCTTGATTTCAGGATTAGGGAATGGGCAGGTTGGGAAGTTACCGTCAGGATTTTCCTGCTCGGGAACAATGTGAATGTTTTTAACACCTATTCTGTCAAGAATTTTTCTGACCGGCTTGTTGCCTGTACCGTTAAGCGGTGTGTAAATTACATTTAAGTTTGCTTTTTCACATATGCCCATATTAACGCATTGCTTGATAACTTCATCAAGGAATAAGTCAATAACATCTTGCCCCATATATTCAATAAGGCCTTTTTCTTTTGCCTCATCAAAATCCATTGTTTTGATTCCGGTGAAGTAATCGACCTTTTGAATGAAATCGTATGTTTCGCTAGCTTCCTCGTCTGTCATTTGATATCCGTTTTCATTATAGCATTTGTATCCGTTATATTTTGCAGGGTTGTGCGAAGCGGTGAGAATAATACCGCTTGATGTTTTAAAATGCCTGATTGCGAATGAAAGGCAAGGTGTAGGTTCAAGTTCTTCATAAAGATAAACTTTGATGCCGTTTGCGGCAAGAGTTTTAGCTGCTTCAACAGAAAAGTATTCCGATTTGATTCTTGAATCATAGCCGATTGCGATTGACGGGTTTTCAAAATGCTTGTTAAGAAAATCGGCAAGGCCTTGTGTTGCTCTGCCGACGGTGTAATAGTTCATTCTGTTAGTTCCTGCACCGATTACACCCCTAAGCCCTGCTGTACCGAATTCAAGGCTGCGGTAAAATCTGTCTAAAACTTCATCGTCATTACCCTTTATACCAAGAAGTTCTTTTTTTAAATCCGGGTCAGCTGTGGCTTTTTCAAGCCAAAGGTTATAAAGCTCGTTAATGTTGTTCATAAAAACACACCCTTAAATATTATTATAATTATATTTTAACCTTTATAAAATATATTGTCAATATTCTTATTAAATGTTATAATTATCTCGGTGATGAAAAATGTATTCAAAAGTTAAAAGTCTTGGCATTTCGGGTATGGAAGCATTTGCTGTTACCGTTGAATGTGATATTAGCTCCGGACTTCCGAGATTTGATGTGGTGGGCTTGCCTGATACGGTAGTTAAAGAAAGCAGAGAAAGAGTAAGGTCAACTATTAAAAACTGCAAGTTGGAATTTCCGCTTTCAAGAATTACCGTAAATATTGCACCTGCCGATATAAAAAAAGAAGGCGCGTTATATGACCTGCCTGTTTTAATTGCAATACTTAAATCAAGCGGGCAAATAAAAGAAAATGTTGATGATTACGCATTTATAGGTGAACTTGCGCTTGACGGTGAAATTAGGAGTGCAAGGGGCATTTTGCCGATGATTATGAGTGCTAAAGAGCAGGGGATAAACAAAGTATTCGTTCCTGAAGAAAATGCATATGAGGGCAGTGTGGTTGACGGGGTTGAAGTTTACCCTGCATCACATATTAAAGATGTGCTGCTGCATATCAAAAATGAAAAGCCTATTAAAGCAGTTAAGTATAACTTTGATGAGGAAGTTAAGTACGAATATAATATTGATTTCAGTGATGTTAAAGGGCAGGACCAAGCCAAAAGAGCGCTTGAAATTGCTGCGGCAGGCGGGCATAATTGCCTGCTTATCGGGCCTCCGGGTTCGGGTAAATCAATGCTTGCAAAAAGATTGCCTACAATTTTGCCTGATATGACTTTTGAAGAAAAGCTTGAAACATCAAAAGTGTATTCAATTGCCGGCAAAATACCAAAGGGCAAATCACTTGTTTCAAAAAGGCCTTTTAGATCACCGCACCATACGGTATCTGCCCAAGCACTTACCGGTGGCGGTGCTAACCCAAAGCCGGGTGAAATAAGCCTTGCTCATAATGGTGTAATGTTTATGGATGAATTTCCCGAATTTGATAGAAGAGCAAAGGAATCACTGCGCCAGCCGCTTGAAGACGGTGTTGTTACCGTGTCAAGAACAGCAGGAACTTTTACATATCCTTCAAGCATAATGCTTGTTGCTGCTATGAATCCCTGCCCTTGTGGATATTTCGGCCATCCGTCAAAACCGTGCACCTGTTCACAGGCGGCTAAAAAAAGATATAAAGATAAAGTATCCGGCCCGCTTCTTGACAGAATTGATATTCATGTTGAGGTTTCACCTGTTGAATATGATGAACTTTCAAACAACAGTGAGGGCGAAAAGAGCCGAGATATTAAAAAACGAGTTGATAAAGCAAGGGAAATACAGCGAAAAAGATTTGAGGGTACAAATATTACCTGCAACGCAAAAATGACTCCTAAAATTACAAAAGAGTGTTGTGTTTTAAGTGAGGAAGCAGACAATCTTTTGCACGAAAGTTTTGATTCATTTGCAATGAGCGCGCGTGCTTATGATAAAGTACTTCGCCTTGCAAGAACGATTGCTGATTTGGCTGAAAGCAAGGAAATAAAGCTTGAACATATTGCCGAAGCACTTCAATTTCGTACGCTTGACAGAAAGTATTGGGATGAATAATGAAAAAATCAGTTAAAATTATAATTTCGGTATTGGCAATTGTTTTAATATGCGCAATATCATTTGATGTTTTACTTGTTAATAATTCAAAGCAGGAAACACCTGTAAATACCACACAAAATATTGAAAATCAAGTTACCGAAAGTGAAGAAAAAACATATTCAAACCCTGTGGAAGCACAGGCAAGGAAAATGGTTGAAAATATGACCTTATATGAAAAGGTAGGTCAAATGCTTTTATACTATATTCCAAAGGAAGAACCGCTCAAAAAAATGGCAAGGTGGCAATTTGGCGGATATATTTTGTTTTCGCGTAATTTCCAAAATTCAACACCTGCAAACACTCGCTCTGAAATTGAAGAATATCAAAAAGCTTCAAAAATTCCTGCGTTTATGGCTGTTGATGAAGAGGGCGGCGGTGTGAACCGTGTGTCGCAGTTCAGCCAGTACAGGAGCGAACCTTTTCACGCAGGTATTACAAATTACCAAAAAGGCGGTTGGCAGGCAGTTGAAGCTGACGCTAAAGATAAAAGCAAATTTATGCTTGATTTGGGAATAAATACCGTTTTAGCACCTGTTGCCGATGTTCCTTATTCAAGAAGCGATTATATTTATTCTCGCGCTTTTTCAACGGATGCAGACAGTGTCAGCGAATATGTTTCAAAAACAGTTGGCACTATGAAAGAAAATAATCTTTTAAGCTGTGTAAAGCATTTTCCGGGTTATGGCAATAATACCAATACCCATACGGGAATGAGTGTTGATAAAAGAAGTTGGGAAAGCTTTGAAGAAAGAGATTTGAAGCCTTTTAAAGCAGGTGTAGATGCCGGTGTTCCGTTTTTAATGGTTTCTCATAATGTTATTGATGATTTTGATAAGGGTGTTCCGGCATCACTTTCAAAAAAGCTTCATAATTATATTAGAAATGATATGAATTATGACGGTATAATTCTTTGTGACGGGCTTGGTATGAGCGGTGTTCGCGATTATGTAGGCGGTGACAAAGGCGAGGTGGCAGTCAGGGCTGTTATGGCAGGCAATGATATGCTTTGTGCAACCGATGTAGGTGTTCAGCTTCGTGCAATAGTTAAGGCTGTTAAAGACGGAAGAATTGAACTTTCACAAATTGAAGACAGCGTTACAAGAATCATTATGACTAAAATAAATTACGGTTTAATAGAAAAGGAGTAATCTGTTATGGACATTAAAAAGACAATGCAAAATCTTGATAAAAACGGTATTAAGCCTTATTTTGTTGAAAAAAAGGAAGATGTGGTACCGCTTGTTAAAACGTTAATTAACAAGGGTGAAAGCGTATCTTGCGGCGGTTCCGTTACGCTTGATGAAACAGGGGTTAAAGCACTTATGCAAAACGGAGATTATGATTTTATTGACCGCTCCGGTTTAGAGGGTGAACAGCTCAGAAATGCATATATCAAAACTTTTGGCTGTGATACTTTCTTTACTTCATCAAATGCAGTTACCGAAAACGGAGAACTTTATAATGTTGACGGTAATTCAAACAGGGTTGCTTGCATTGTTTATGGGCCGAGGCAGGTTATTATGATAGTGGGTGTAAACAAGATTGTTGAAAATTTAGATGAAGCAATTTTGCGAGTTAAAACTATTTGCGCCCCTATGAATACAGAAAGATTGGGTATTGCAACGCCTTGTAATAAAACAGGCAAGTGTATATCGCTTTCAAAGGAAAATCCTTTTATGTGTGACGGCTGTGGCGGAAATACAAGAATTTGCTGTAATTATGTTGTATCTGCCAAACAGCGCCATAAAGACAGAATAAAGCTTATTATTGTAAACGAAAATTTAGGCTATTAAATAATATTGGCAAGAGTAACGCATTAAAATTTGCGTTACTCTTATTTTTTTTGTAAAAAGATATTGACAAGTCGGCTTTTGCGTGTTATATTCTAACTGTGATAGCAAAGGTATCACAGTTGCGTACATAAAATACTTGAAAAGGAGGAATACGTGTGCTTTTTATTGATTATCATTCCAGAGTCCCGATTTATGAGCAAATTAAAGAGCAAGTTATTATGCTGATAAACACGGGCGTGTTTAAACCGGGCGACAGGCTTCCGTCTATCAGAAATTTGTCAAACGAGTTAAATATAAATGTTAATACAATTAAGCGTGCATTTTCTGAACTTGAGCATGACGGAATAACATTTTCTGCTCAGGGCAGGGGTGTATTTGTAAGCGAAAACCCGATTGGCAATAAAAAAGTTAAATCATCTGCACTTGAAGATGCAAAGAGCATACTGTCTTCCTGCAAAGCAAAAGGTGTAAGCAAGGACGAGGTTGTCTCCCTGATTGATGATATATATTCGGAGGATAACAGTAATGATTGAAATTAAAAATATCACTAAAAAATACGGCGATTTTACAGCAATTGAAGATATAAGCTTTAATGTTGAAAAATCATCAATTTACGGGCTTGTCGGTTATAACGGGGCAGGCAAAACAACACTTTTAAAAACAGCGTCGGGTATATTTAAACCTGAAAGCGGCGAAGTGCTGTTTGACGGTGAAAATATTTATAATAACGGGGAAGTTCGCTCAAAGCTTATTTATGTTCCCGATGAAGTATACTTTTTAAAAGGTGCAAGCCTTGAAAGAATGGCAAAGTTTTATAAAGGCTATTATCCAAATTTTAACGATAAAGTTTTTAAAAATATGACTGAAGCTATGGGGCTTGATTCGAAGAAAAATATAGGCTCTTTTTCAAAAGGAATGCAAAGGCAGGCAGAAGTTATTTTAGCTATGTCAACAATGCCTAAATATATGCTCCTTGATGAAGTGTTTGACGGAATTGACCCACAAAAAAGAAACCTTTGCAGAAAAATTTTTATAGAATATATGGCGGAAACCGGTTGTTCAATAATTATGAGCAGTCACAACTTGCAGGAAATATCGGATTTGTGTGACCATGTTGCGCTTATTAACGGTAAAAAACTTGCTATGAATGTTTGTGTTGATGACGCAAGCAATGCATATGTAAAATACCGCTTGATTTTTGACAGGGATATTGACGCTTCAATATTCAACGGTATTGAAAATAAAGGTATCAGTATTGACAATAAGCTTGCTACAATTATTGTTCCAAGCAGTTATGATGACGGTGCGTTAGCTTCTCTTCGCCCGATACATATGGATAGTGTTACTCTTTCGCTTGAAGAGGTATTTTTAAATGAAATGGAGGATAAAGATTATGACATCTCCAAGATTTTCAGCTAATAAGCATGCGGCACTTTATGATTTTAAGCGTTCTTTTATTCGCTTGATACCGCCTTGCGTGATTTCATTTTTACTTGCAGTATTTTATTTCGTGCTTTTACCTGCCAGTACTTTTTTATCAATAGGTAACAGCAAGAGGGGCGACCTTGATGTTGAGCAAATAAGAAAAGAACTTGCATGTGTTCTTTTCGGTAATCAGGCGTTGAACCCGGCTATAATCGGAGTTTTGACATTGATTGTGGGCGTATTATTTGCATTTTGGGCATTTCTTCCGATTATGAGGAAAAGCAGTGTAAACTTTTTCTTTTCAACAAGTGTTGACAGAAAAACTTATTTTAAAAACAGAACTTTGGCTTCAATAATTTTGATGGCTTTAAGTACGCTTGTTCCGATTGTTATTGATATTGTAACGAATATCAGTATTCTTGGCCATGCAGATTATATGCTTTATCAGGGTTCGCTCCTGTTTTTAGAGCATTTCACTTATATGTTTGTAGGCTTTTCGCTGATGAGTATTTCAATGATGCTTTGCTACACAGTGTCTGAAAGCTTGTTTTTCGGCGCAGGAATTATTTGGGCGCCGAGTGTATATTTTTTATCTGTATCTTGTATTGCGCAAAGGTTTTTGCGCGGTTATGCGGAAACGGCATATTCTTTAAGCGTTGGTTATGATAGTTTAGAAGGTAATGCAAATTTGTTATCAAAGCTTTCACTTTTTAATCCGCTTATTTTCGGCAAAGCTTTGGGTAATAGCGGCATTAGGCAAAATATGTATTCAGCTTGTTTAAGAACATTGGTCAGTAGATCGGGAATTGATACTGAATTTTCAACATATTATGGCAATGTCGGCTATGAAAAAGCAGGAAGCGAATATGTTTTGCCGATAATAGTTTGGCTTATATTTTCGGCTTTGTTTGTTTTCATTGCTAAAAAATTGCTTGATAATCGTAAACTTGAAAATACAGCTATTCATTCATCAAGCAAGTTTGCAACGGTGTTTGTGGCACTTGAAGTTTCTGTTTTTGCCGCTACATTTTTAACGGGAGTGCTTGTTGATTTTGATGTTGTATTATCAAAATTACCTAATATACTTGTCAGCTTAATACTCGGTGTGCTTGTTTACTTGATTTTCTTATCAATTTCACGCAGAAAGATTAAACACTCCTTCGGGCAAATATTGCCTTGTATTGTATCAAGCTTCGTGATTATAGTTGCTTGTGTGATATGCATTAACGGCGGGTTTGGATATTCAACTTATTCACCTGATTTTAAAAAAGTTGATTATGTCACAATTACAGCCCCATATCTTGATGCGTCGGGTGTTATGTCAAACGATAAATTTGAACTCGGCTTTTTCGGGGCTGACGGTAAGGTTAATCTTGAATATCGAGATGAAACTATTAGTTTGGGCAAATTCAATACTAAAGAATCAATAGAAAAAATTGCAAAAATTCAAAAATATTCATACGAAAACGAATTGAATAATAATGACAATTCAACTTTTTATGTTACGGTTACATATCATCTTAAAAATAATAAAACCGTAATCAGAAATTATGATAATACAAATTCAAATGTTATGCTTCAAATTCTTGATTTGACTGACAGCAAGGAATATAAAGATGAACTTGAATTTTTAATGTCATCAAAAAGGGCAAATGAAACTTCAAGCGGTAATTACACCGAAAAAGGAGCTTATAACGAATATTATTTCAGCAATTTCTCGAGTGAGGAAAATGCAAAAGCTACTTTAACCAATGGCGAAGCATATATTGTAGCCAATGATGCATTTACCAAAACACAAATTGAAAACACACCTGAACTTCGTGATGCAATTTTAAAAGATATTGAAGAAATCGGTTATAAAAAGCTTTTGACTTCATCAAAACCACCTTTGGGTGCAATCAACTTTAAGTATGATGCAAATGTTAGCGGTTATGATAGCGATACGCTTGCAACCGACGCAAGCTATTATATTTGGGATAATATGGTTAATACAATTAACTATATTAAATCAATTAACAAGATGTCGGCATTTAGTGATACTTCACAAACAGGCGAAATATCTTATGCAACCGTTACACCTATTAAAAATAAGATTTATGCGGATTCATCTTTCAGCGCACTGTCGTTTTATAAAAGTGATATTACAAATGCGAAGTTCTATTATGATTATTTCGGTACCGAACTAAATGAAAAAAATGTTTTGAATACATACAGCGGCAAAAAGATTACCGATAAATCAAAGATTAGCAAATTGTTTAATACTTCATCCATCTATTCAAAGTGTGATGAAAATGATTATTTAGTTCTTTTTAAATTCAAAAACGGAATTTATTTAACTAAATGTATGTCTGAAAATGATGCAAAACAGTTTGTAAAATAATTTAATAGCTTTATCCTGCTTGTTTGCGTGTTTTACCCAAATAAACCCAAAAACCTTGAGCTTTAGCTCATCTTAAACTCCTTTTAATGCAAACGGGCAGATAAAATAAAAGGACTACCGAGTAGCTACGGTAGTCCTTATTATTTTATTCATTAGAAATTGAAATTGTCATAACCCCATTTATCAATTTCATTGTATTTTACATATGTTCTGTTTGACGGTATGCCGAGATATTTTTCACTTGTTTTACAAATGCGCTTTGTTAAATTTTCATAAGCATCTTTGTTCGCTGAACCGAAAACAGCAATTTCAAACATAGCACAAGGCTCGTTGCTTCCTTTAAAATACATATCTGCCTTATCTTCAAATTTAACCATAAGCCAAGCTTCGCTTTTACCCGGAATTGCGGTGATGTCATTGCCGAGTTCGGCTTTAAGCGCATCTTTATCTTTGATTTCGCTGTTAGTCATTACATTTATAAAAGGCATATTGTTTCTCCTTTATTATTTGATTTCACTTGGATTCGGGAAATATCTGAATTTAACTTTTCCGATAATTTTTTTCTTTTCAACATTCTTTTTCTTCCAATATCTTGCATCCCAGCTGTCATTTCTGTTATCCCCCATAACAAAGTAACTGCCAAGCGGAACGGTGTATGGGCCGAAATCACCCGTCGGCACGCAATTTGTGACAAAATCACTTCTTGCTTCGGTTGTGTTTCCACTAGCATCAGTGATGTAAACAATGCCGTTTTTAATATTGATTGTTTCACCCGGCATACCGATAATTCTTTTAACAAAAAGCTGGCTTTCGTCATCAGGATAGTGGAATATGATTACATCATATCTTTTAGGGTCTTCGTTAATATATGCAAGCCTGCTTGCAATTATTCTGTCGCCCTCTTGAATAGTGTTTATCATTGAACCGGTAGGTACAACGGCATTTGCAAATATGAATGTTTTGAGAAGGATTGCGACAATAAGTGCAATAACAATAGGTGTCATAAACGATATTGCTTCTTTTAACTTTGATACCTCTTGCTTTTCGCTTTTTTCAATCGCTTTCTTTTTTGTGTGCTTTTTCTTTTTCGGCTTTTCTTGTGTGGTATTTTCTGCCTTTTCAATTGTGCTTTCAAAAGTTTTTTCTTCATGATTTTCTTCTGCGTCAATTGAAAAAGGTTTTGAAATTTGAGCGGTGGCGGTAACTTTGCCCTCGTCAATCATTTCAAGCGTTTTAGTCGGACTTTCTATTTTTCCTACAAAAATGCTTGTGTCAAACATCATTGTGCCGCACATCGGGCATTCGTACCATTCGCCGTTTTTAATCAGCGTGTCACAGCCGCATTTTTTGCATTTTGTTATCATTTAGTTTTTCTTCCTCTTGCTTACACCTGAAAGCATACTCTTAAGAGTGATGATTTCATCATAAGGTGTGGCTTTTTCAATCACTTTAAATTCTTCGGCACTGCTGTCAATCGCAGTGTTGATTTTAGCTTTAGCTCTTGAATCGTATCCTGATGAGTCAAGCTGTCTGTCAATATAAATCTTTAAAGCCTTACTCTTTTCTCTTACAACAGTGATTTTATGGTTGCCGCCGCCTACAATGCTGTTTGAACGCAGGTGGCATTTTCCGCATTTAACATTAACATATCCTTTTACAACAGAAATATCAATGTCGTCATTATGTGCGATTTCTATGTTTTCTTCACCCTTGTAATTAAATGAAATTGTAAAATCTGTGACAGCTTCACCATTAGGATAACGCTTATCTTCTTTGCCGAATTGGAATATTTTTACTTCAAACGGCTGTAAAGTCAAATCTATTTTATCACCGTATGAATAGCTGTCATAACTTTCTTTATTTGAAAGGTTATATACATTGTACCTTTTAACATCTTTCAAATCTTTAGGACAGCCCATAAGTTTATTGAGAGTTAGGGTGAGCGGTGCTTTTTCGTCAGTCGGGTTTCTCAGTGCAATTATGCCGTCACCGTTTTCATTCCAGCTAAAGTAACCGTAAACATTGTTCTCTTCAGGGTTGCCGCCTATAAACATAGCGTTTTGCAAAACATTATAGTTATTCTTTTGCCATTCAATAGCTTTTGCAAGTGTGCGCCACTTTGATTTATTCATCATAGTGTAGCTCAAATGCAGTTCGTTAAGTGCCTGTCCGCGCGCAACATCAAAATAGATGTATTTTTCAAATTCTTCATCTGTGTATTGAACTTTTGCGTGGTTACCATAAATCGGCTCGTGATTATAAATATGCTTTAAAGGCATTTGCACAGCACGGGTGTTAAGAAGATTAAAGTATCTTGCGTCACGGTATGTGATTTCGCTGTCAAGCTTTGATTGACCTTGAATATTCTCTGCAAAGCCTATGTCACCGCTGTTTTGAAGCCAAATGCTGTTTACATATTGAAGCCACCAAGGTGATGGGTTGACATAGCAGGTCATATTTATCCAAAGACCTTTTCCGAATTTCTTTCTCAGCGTTCTGATTTTTTGGAAAACTTCAATCCAGCTTTGCCACATGTCTGTAATCATATACATATCTTGTTCGCCGCCGACAGGGTGGTTATGGTTTGCATCTTTGCAAGGTGTAAGGCAAAAACCGTCAAATTTCCAATAATCAATGTCAAATTCCTGCGTTGATTTTAAAATAAAATCTGTTACATTTTTAATGTATGTTTTATCTGCGATGCAAATATCTTTTGCTTCTGCATTGTATGCACCAAGCCCACGCTTTTCCATCTTTTTCGCAAATAAATCAGGCCTGCCGTATCCGCCGCGAGGGCCGAGCCATAAGCCGAAATGAGAGCCGATTTTAGATGTAAGCTGGGTTGTGTCATAAAGCTGATTTGGGAATTTTTTGTTAAAACTCCAGAAGCCTGATTTGTAATCTACCCATCCGTCATCAACTACATATGCATCAAGCGGCGGGACACCGTTTGATGAAAGTCCCTTTTCAATTTCATAGAAAGATTTTTCAATATTGTCGGCAGTAATATCTTTCATATAATCATACCAACTGTTATATTGAAGCCTTAAATCTGTTTTGGTACTTATGTCTTCAATGTATTCATAAAATGATTTTTGAACATCAACCATAAGGTCGCTTTCAGCTCCGCCAATTACTGTAACAGGACATTTGAATTCACCGTTTATCTTTTTGCCGAGAAAATATTTAACCTGGCCTATACCGTAAAGAATTATATTTTGTGTGGCAGGGAATTCACATCCGAAAAACAGTGTGTCAATATAAAATGGCTGACCGAGTGATGACTGAAAACCGTCAAGTTCAGTACCTTTAATATCGGTAGGCACTGTAAAATGAGTTTTTGAATTGGTGATACCGATATGTTCAAGCAAGATATAATCAATAGTTTTATCACTTGATTGAACAAAACTTATTTGCTTGCGCAAAGTATTTCCGTCATCGCCTGCCCAAAAAGTCATTGTAACGGCAATGCCTTGTGTTTCTTCAAATTTAAATGATAACTTTCCGTTTTCTTGGTCTGAATCAATTACATTTAATCCTTTTGAAGAAAATTCGCTTCCGTCAGTAAAATGAAATAAAAATTCAACACTGTTTCCGTCAGGAACAAAATCCCTGCCTGATAAAACATTTCTTATTTGAGATGCATAAAGTGTATTTTCGTGAACTACAAATTCACGCTGTAATATTTTACTTTCTAGTCTAAGCATATTTTAACTCCTATAACTGTTCTTCAATTTCTTCTAATGCGCAGGCAAGTTGGTCAGGGCAGGAGGTGCCTTTAAAATTGCAATCAATTCCCTTTAATGCATCAATAATTTCTTCAGGCTTTTTGCCTTTAACAAGAGCGGAAATGCCCTGAAGATTACCGTTGCAACCACCTGTGAAGCTGACTGAATTTATAGTATCTGTATTTTCATCAATGTCAATAACAATTTTCCTTGAGCAAACACCGTGCGGTGTGTATGTATATGTCATTTTATTACTCCTTCTATAACTTTATATATAAAACTATTATACATACATTTACAATTCAATGCAACAGTTTAACGAATTTTTAATAAAAACAGTTATTGAACAAAGTAAATAAAAAAAGTACACAATTGTTATATATTAAGTGTTGAAATATACAAAAATATATGATATATTTATCAATAACAGAGTGGAAACTCTTAAAAAATTTTGTTTTACGAGGTAAATTTATGGAAAAAATCAATGTTGGTATTATCGGTGCGGGTCGCATCGGTCAAGTACACGCAAAATCAATTACATACCATATTCCGCAGGCTAAAATTGTTGCTATTTCCGACATTTATGTTGAAGGTGCAAAAAAGGTTGCAGAAGAACTTGGTATTCCTAATTATTATGAAGATTATCATGAAATTTTAAACAATCCTGAAATCAATGCTGTTCTTATCTGCTCATCAACAGATACACACGCCGATATTGCTGTTGAAGCGGCAAAGGCAGGCAAAAACATATTCTGTGAGAAGCCGGTTGATTTAACGGTTGCTAAAATTAAAAAGGTTATTGAGGCTGTTGATGAAGCCGGTGTTAAACTTCAAATCGGTTTTAACCGCCGTTATGACCACAATTTTGCTGAAATTAAAAATCTTGAAAACAAGGGCAAAATCGGTGAACTTCAAACTATCAAAATTACTTCCCGTGACCCTGAGCCGCCACCAATTTCATATGTAAAGGTATCAGGCGGTATTTTCCTTGATATGACAGTTCATGATTTTGATATGGCTCGTTTTATCGGCGGTGAAGTTGAAGAAGTTTATGCTAATGCCGCTGTAACTGTTGACCCGGCAATCGGTGAAGCAGGGGATGTTGATACTGCCCTTGTTGCACTTAAATTTAAGAGTGGTGCTATCGGTGTTATTGATAACTGCCGCAAAGCTGCATACGGATATGACCAAAGGCTTGAAGTATTTGGCAGTAAGGGCCAGGCAAGTGCCGCAAATGACACTCCTACCAATGTTTCATTTATTGACGAAACAGGTAATATGACTGATAAGCCGCTTTATTTCTTCCTTGAAAGATATATGCAGTCATTTACAGATGAAATGACTGAATTTATCGACTGCGTAATTAACGATAAGCCGACTAAAACAACCGTTTATGACGGACTTGAAGCTCTTCGTTTGGGTCTCGCAGCAAAGCTTTCTGTTGCAGAACACAGACCTGTAAAACTTTCTGAAATTGAGGCATAATTTATGAAAAGAATCAGACTTACTATGTCACAGGCACTCGTAAAGTTCCTTGATAATCAGTATATCGAATGTGACGGTGTTGAAACAAAATTTGTTAACGGAATGTTTGGCATTTTCGGCCACGGCTGTGTTGTAGGTGTTGGCCAGGCTTTGGAACAGGGCGGTCATAATCTCAAATTTTACCAGGGTAAAAATGAGCAAAATATGGCACTTGCCGCAGTTGCATATGCTAAGCAAATGGATAGAAAAGCCATTATTCCGTGCGTTTCTTCTATCGGCCCGGGTGCAACAAATATGGTAACTGCATGTGGTTGCGCCACTGCAAACAGAATTCCGCTTCTTGTTTTGCCGGGTGATACTTTTGCGTGTCGCCAGCCGGACCCTGTGCTTCAGCAGGCAGAATTTTTTGATAATTACGGCAGAACGGTTACCGATGCATTCAAGGGTGTTTGCCATTATTTTGACAGAATTATTCGCCCTGAGCAACTTATGACTGCTTGCCTTAATGCAATGCGTGTGCTTACAGACCCGGCAGACACAGGTGCAGTTTGCCTTGCAATGCCGCAGGATGTTGAGGGTGAAGCTTATGATTATCCTGAACATTTTCTTCAAAAGCGTGTTTGGCATCTTGACAGGCGTCCAATATCTTCATCACAGCTTGAGCGTGCAACAAAGCTTATTAAAGAAGCTAAAAAGCCGATTATAGTATGCGGCGGCGGTGTAAGATACAGCGGTGCTGAAAATGAACTTCTTGAATTTGCTGAAAAATATAATATCCCTATTGCCGAAACTCAGGCAGGCAAGGGAATTATTGATTGGAAAAATCCGCTTAATGTGGGCGGTATCGGTGTAACAGGCGGTAAAGCCGCAAATGTTATCGGCCGTGATGCCGACCTTGTAATCGGTGTCGGAACTCGCTTTAGTGACTTTACTACTTCATCAAAATGGTTATTTAATGAAAACAGAAAAGTTTTAGGTATAAATGTTTGCCCGTTTGATGCATATAAAATGGATGCAGAAGCAATTGTTGCCGATGCAAAGGAAGCCGTTAAAGCACTTATTTCTTCTTGTGAGGGATATAAAAGCGAATATACAAACGAAATCAAAGAAGCAAAAGCTGAATGGGATAAAATTGTCGATGAATACTATTCAACCGAGCTTGAAGGCGGACTTAACCAAACTCTTGCACTCGGCATAATCAACGAATTTATGGATGATGATGCAATTGCTCTCGGTTCGGCAGGTTCACTTCCTGGTGATATGCAAAGATTATTCAGGCCTAAAGACCGTGGCACATACCATATGGAATACGGTTATTCAAATATGGGTTATGAAGTTAACGGTGCGCTTGGTGCCAAACTTGCAAAGCCTGAAAGCGAAGTTTACACTTTCTGCGGTGACGGTTCATTTATTATGGGCCACAGTGAACTTTATACTGCACTGCAAGAAGGACTTAAAATCAATGTTTGCCTTTTTGATAATATGGGTTGGGGATGTATTGAAAATCTTCAAAATAATCAAGGTACAGATACTTTTGGTACTGTATTCAGAGCAAGAAATCCTGTAACAGGAATGCTCGACGGTGACGAAATTGATGTTGACTTTGCTAAAATTGCAGAGGGTTACGGTGCAAAAGCTTACACGATTCATACATCACAAGAGCTTCGTGAAGCCCTTGCAGACGCTAAAAAGCAAACAAAGAGTTGCCTTTTTGATATTAAGGTTTTGCCGAAAACTATGACACCGGGCTTTGAATCTTGGTGGCGAGTAGGTGTAGCCGAAGTATCAAAGAGTGAAACGGTTGCAAAAGCATATGAAGATATGCAAGCACATATAAAAGAAACATTTGACTACTAAAATTGAAAGGTAATATATATAATGCTTGATTCAAACAAAGTAAAGCTTGCTATTGCCCCAATCGGCTGGACTAATGACGATATGCCGGATTTGGGAGCTGAAAATACATTCGAGCAGTGCATAAGTGAAATGGCACTTGCAGGTTTTAAGGGTTCTGAAATAGGAAATAAATATCCGCAAGACCCTGATGTTTTAAAGAAATATCTTGATATTCGCGGACTTCAAATTTGCAATGCTTGGTTTTCATCATATCTTACATCAAAGCCTTATGAAGAAACAATCGAAGCTTTTAAAGCACATTGCGATAAGCTTCATAAGCTTGGTGCAAAGGTAATCGGTGCATCCGAACAAGGCAATTCAATTCAAGGTTGCCTTGATAAATCAATTCTTGATGAAAAACCGTATTATACAGATGAGCAGTGGGATGTAGTTGTAAAAGGCTTTAATGAAATGGGTGCTTATGCAAAAAGCAAAGGTATGTATTTCACAGTGCATCACCATATGGGTACAGGCGTGCAAACAGTTGAAGAAATTGATAAGCTTATGGAATTAACAGATCCTGAATTAGTATATCTTCTTTTTGATTCAGGTCACCTCACATTTGCAGGTATTGACCCTGTTCCTGTGCTTAAGAAGTATATAAATCGTGTCAAGCATGTGCATCTTAAAGATGTCAGACTTGATGTTTATAATAATCAGGTTGTGCCAAATCATATGTCGTTTCTTGACGCAGTAAGAGCCGGTGTATTTACTGTACCGGGTGACGGTGATGTTGATTTCAAGCCGATATTTGACATCCTTGCCGATAATGATTATGAAGGCTGGGTAGTTGTTGAAGCAGAACAAGACCCTGCAAAAGCAAATCCTTTTGAATATGCAGTTAAGGCAAGAAAATATATAGCTGAAAATACAGGATTATAATATAAAGTACAAAAGCAAAGCGTGTAATTAACAAGTTCATAAAAAATGGACAATATAAAAAATCCCTCTTGATGCAGAATAAACATCAAGAGGGATTTTTAATGCCAAGAAGTTATCAAAATATAAGTATTTATGGAAACGAAATCAGTTCGTTGCTTAAAATTTAGTTTTCTACTTCAAGCAGTCTCTTTTGTACTGTCTGCACAATCCGGGGCGGGATATTATATCAGTCAGGCTCTTATTTTGTATAAAATAAATAATAATAATTATGTAATTGCTGTAATATTCTATCTATATGCTGTTTGAAAAAAGCCTTGCTATGTGGTAAAATATCTATGTGGTAAAATATATTATATTTGAAATTATGGAGGAAAATATAATGCTTTATACTGAAATGACTAAGGAACAGCTCCTTGACGAAAAAAAAGTGCTTGAAGAAAGATATAATGCTTTTAAAGCAAAAAATCTTAAGCTTGATATGAGCAGGGGTAAGCCTTGCAAGGAGCAGCTTGATCTTTCAATGGATATGCTCAAATGTGATAATTATATTGCTGACGGAGTAGATGTAAGAAACTATGGTATTCTTGACGGAATTCCGAGCTGCAAAAAACTTTTTGCCGAACTTATGGGTGTTGAAGATAAAAATGTTATCGTAGGCCCGTCTGCAAGCCTTAATCTTATGTTTGACTATATTTCGCAGTGCTATGTTAAGGGTGCGATTGACGGTATGACACCGTGGGGCAAGCTTGATGAAGTTAAGTTTTTATGCCCGGTTCCGGGATATGACAGACACTTCACAATTTGTGAGCATTTCGGCATTAAAATGATAAATATTCCGATGTATGAAGACGGACCTGATATGGACGCTATTGAAGAACTTATTGAAGATCCAAGCGTTAAAGGTATGTTTTGCGTGCCGAAGTATTCTAACCCACAGGGTATTACTTTCAGCGACGAGGTTGTTGAACGCATTGCAGCATTAAATCCGAGTGCAGAAGATTTCAGAATTATATGGGACAATGCATACTGCGTACATGATTTAACGGATGACGGCGATAAACTTGTAAATATTTTTGACATTCTTCCTAAATATAACAATGAAGATATGGTGATTGAAGTTTGCTCAACAGCAAAAATTACATTCCCAGGTGCAGGTGTGTCTGCTATCATAGCAAGTGATAATAACATTGCCGCAATTAAGAAAAGACTTAATGTTGAAACTATCAGTTATGATAAAATGAATCAGCAGCGTCATGTTCAATTTTTCAAAAATGCCGACGGTGTTCGCGCTCATATGAAAAAGCATGCAAAAATTCTTAAGCCGAAGTTTGATATGGTTATCAATCATCTTGAAAAAGAACTCGGCGGCAAGGGTATTGCATCTTGGTTTAATCCTAAAGGCGGTTATTTTATCAGCCTTGATGTTATGAACGGTTGCGCTAAAAGAGTTGGTGAACTTTGCAAGGAGGCAGGTGTAACACTTACAAATGTAGGTGCAACATATCCTTATGGTTATGATTATGACGATAAAAATATTCGTATTGCACCGTCATACCCGCCGATTGATGAGCTTGATATGGCTGCGGAACTTCTTTGTATTTGCACACAGCTTGCTTGCATTGAAAAACTTGTTGGTTAATAAAGTAGGTTGAATTATGAAATTAGGTGCGTCAACAGCTTGCTTTTACCCGCTTGAAACGGAAAAAGCATTATTAAAGGTTACTGAACTTGGGTATAAATATGCCGAGGTGTTTATGAATGCACCCTCGGAGCTTGAAGAACCTTTTTTGAAGCAACTTAATACTATTGCTAAAAACGGAGGAACAGATATTGTGTCTGTTCATCCGTTTTCAAGCTTTATGGAAAGTACCTGTATTTTTACCGATTATCAAAGAAGATTTGACGATTTTATTTCGATTTATGATAAAACCTGCCACGCTTGTGCTTGTTTAGGTGCAAAATATGTTGTAATTCACGGTGCGGTTGCTCATCCAAAAATTCCTATACCGGATGAAAGATATTTTGAAAGATTTAATATGCTTATTGATATCGGGAAGCGCGAGGGTGTAACAGTTTGCCAAGAAAATGTAAATCGCTTTAAAAGTGAGAGTATAGAATTTTGCAAGAAAATGCGCAGTGCATTGGGTGATGACTTTCATATGGTGTTTGATATTAAGCAAACAGTGAGAGCAGGGCAAAATACATTTGAGTTTTTAGAAGAATTTAAAAACGAAATTGTTCATATGCATATAAGTGACCATAACAGTGAGCGTGATTGTCTGCCACCCGGAAAGGGCAATTTTGATTTTGGCAGAATGAAGCAAATTCTTGAAAGTGCCGGATATGACGGCACTTTTATGACGGAAATTTATTCGCTTGGATTTGATGTTGAAAAAGAATTAAGAGAAAGTAAGACTTATTTGGAAACAATATGAAAAAAATCAGCAATACTGCAAAAGGAATAATGTGTATACTTTTTTCCGCTCTCAGTTTCAGCGGAATGAGTATATTTATCAATATGTCGGGCGATGTACCTGTAATGCAAAAAGTATTTTTCAGAAATCTTGTTGCGTTTTTTATTGCCGGTGCAACTCTTTTGAAAAATAAACAGCCGTTTAAGCCGCATAAGGGATGCTTTAAATATCACATTTTGCGTTCATCTCTCGGCTTGTCGGGTATGATAGGAAATTTTTATGCCACTACTAAAATGGCATCAACTTCCGATGCCGCAATGCTTAATAAAATGAGTCCGTTTTTCACACTCATTTTTTCATATATTTTTCTTAAAGAAAAATTTAAACCGAAGCAGGCACTCGCCATTGCAATTGCTTTTGCAGGTTCGCTTTTTGTAATTAAACCTACTATATCAAATGTCGAACTTTTACCGAGCATAGCCGGTTTTTTGGGCGGGGTAGGCGCAGGTGCGGCTTATACTTGCGTAAGGCATATGGCTAATAAGGGTGAAAACGGAGCATTTACTGTTTTCTTTTTCTCTTTGTTTTCAGTGGTTTGTACAGCACCGTTTTTGATATTCTCGTTTCAGCCGATGACACCTAAACAGTGGATATGCTTAATTCTTGTAGGTGCTTGTGCGGCAGGCGGTCAATTTGGCATAACTTCGGCATATACATTTGCGCCAAGCAGCAAAATTTCGGTTTATGATTATTCAAATGTAATTTTCACGGCAGTCGGCGGATATTTTCTGCTCGGCCACCAATTGCCTGACTTGTGGTCTGTTTTAGGATATATAATTATATGTTCAATGGCTATTTGGATGTTTATATACAACAAAAAGGAAGATAGCCTTAAAAATGCAAATTCATAACTATATATAGCTGTAAAGTTAAAATACTTGCAATTATCTATATGTTGTGTTATAATATAACCACACCGAATTGGAGGGTGATTCATTATGAAATGTCCGTTTTGTGGTTATGAAGAAAGCAAGGTTATTGATTCACGCCCTACTGATGAAAATGAAAGAATCAGAAGAAGAAGAGAATGCCTTAGATGTTCAAAGCGTTTTACGACTTATGAAGTAATTGAGGATGTTCCTATTATTGTAATTAAAAAAGATAAGAGCAGGGAAGTGTTTGACAGAAACAAGATTTTAAAAGGTATGCTTCGTGCGTGCGAAAAAAGGTCTGTAACTATCAATGAACTTGAAACTGCCATATCTGAAATAGAAGCTACACTTCAGTCCGCTATTGACCGTGAAGTTACATCATCGAGAATAGGCGAACTTATAATGGAAAAACTTAAAAATATTGATGAAGTTGCCTATGTTCGCTTTGCGTCCGTTTATAAGGCTTTTGACAGTGTTGAAGCGTTTAGGGACGAAATTTCCAAGATGTAATATAATAATATAAGGCTGTGGTTTCACAGCCTTTATTTTATATGAGGTGGTAATGTGAAAAAAGTTATTAGTATGCTGTTATCTTTAGTTATGATAATAAGCGTTTTTTCGCTGACGCAGTTAAATGCATTTGCAAGCCAAAGTACAACTGTAAAATTTGAGCAAAGCGAAGCAAGAACTGTTTTAAATATGATAAATTCATTTAGAGCAAGTAGTGACGCTTGGTATTGGAATAGTGATAATGCTACCAAAACATATGTAAATAGTGAACCTTTGCAGTATGATTACACCCTTGAAAAGATTGCTATGCAAAGGGCTTGTGAACTTGTTTATCTTTATCAACATCAAAGGCCGAACGGTTCAAGCGTGTTTGATGCTTATACACAGTACGGATATTCATCAACCGGTAAGGGTGAAAATATTGCAAACGGTTACCCTGAATTTACGGCAGAAGAGGTAAATAATGCTTGGCGTGAGGATAATGAATATTATGAAGGTCAAGCCCACAGGCGCGCTATGCTTGAACCGAGGTTTAAAGCAGTCGGAATTGCGCATGTTTACTATTTTGACGGCAAAAATAATATTCACTTTTGGGTAGAAGAATTTGGCACTGATATAAGTAATACAACTTACACTGCACCTAATGATTCGTGGGTAACGGCAACTCTTAATGATGATAAAAGCGTTACGGTATCTAATTTGACACCAAACATCAATTCTTCAGCACCGTTTGTCACACCAAACAATAACGCGGTAAATGTATCAAGCCCAAAAGCACCGATAGTTAAGTCGCTGAAAAAGGGTAAAAAATCTTTTGTTCTTCAATGGAAAAAAATGAAGAATATAAGCGGATATGAAATCCAAATTTCTACAAATAAAAAATTCAAAAAAGCAAAAAAAGTTAAAATTAAAAAAATAAAAACAACCAAGCTGACCGTGAAAAAGCTTAAAAAGAATAAAAAATATTATGTTCGTATGCGTGCTTACAGAACATATAACGGTAGAAATTCTTACTCGGCTTGGACTAAAACCAAAAGCGTAAAAACGAAATAATAATAAAAGGTCGTGCCGATAGGCACGACCTTTTATTGTACATTTTGCGCAGCCGTTCGTCTAAAATACATAAACTGCCGCACTACTGCACGGCAGTTTATGAGAGGAGAATGGAACGGAGTACTTATTATGAATTTCGCAGAAATTCATTCAAGTACGTAGTTTCATTCGACGACGTCCCACGGCCACGGGTCTTTCAGCCATTCATCGCTGTTGTATCCGTTTAGCGTGAGCGGTCCGTATTCTTTTTCAAATTCGGCTTTAACAGATTTGTATTTGCTTTTATAATCATTTAGCATTTGGAGTGCTTCGGTATCGTTAGGGTGAGTATCACAGTAAAGCCTGCATTCATACATGGCAAAACCAAGTGCAGACAACCTTTTTAATAATTTCTTTTTTTCCATTATTTTGCCCTCCTGCCTCTTAAAAACGGTTTATTAAGCGTTGGGAATAATGTTCCCTCACAAAGCGCTTTATCTGTTTCATAGCTCATTAAATCAAGTTGAAGAGGTATATATGCCATTGTCGGCGTAGCGTCTGCCGGAATGGCAGGGCGATCTTCGTTTTTTAAAAATGACGGCTTAAAAAGCTCAACATATTTTTCCATAAAATCACCTTTCTATAAAGATTTACTCTTCATTCTATGAATGGCATATTTTTTTGCCAATATAAAAATTTTACATATAATAGAATGTGATGTTTAAAATAGGATTTTTTTGGTAATCATAAAAATGTAAGGCGAAAGCCTTAAAGATATTTAACCGAAGGTGATTTTGTGCTGATTAAACGAGGCGAAATTTACTATGCTGATTTAAGTCCTGTTGTCGGCAGTGAGCAAGGCGGCGTGAGGCCTGTTTTAATAGTTCAAAACGATGTGGGCAATAAATTTTCACCAACAGTTATTGCCGCCGCAATAACATCTCAAAAAGACAAAACTGCACTTCCTACTCATATTGAGGTTGATGCTGTAAATTGCGGACTTGCAAAAGACAGTGTTGTACTTTTAGAGCAAGTCAGAACTATTGATAAAAGGCGTCTTAAAGAAAAAATGGGCAGCCTTGATAATGTAGATATGGGCAAAGTCGACCACGCTTTGACAGTAAGTTTCGGACTTTGATTAAAACGAGCAATCTTATCTAATTCTTATTTTTTTTAAAAGAGAATGAAAATAAGATTGTTTTATTTTTTTATATATGTTAAGATATTTAAAAACGCAAAGGATGATGATATAAATGTATAGAATTGCTAAATTTGAAAAGGTTTCTTTTGAACAATTTGAAAAAGATTGGCTCAAAAATTTTCCGCAAACAGAAGATGTAAGGGCTGTGTATGACAGCATTAAACTTCCGAAAAGAGCAACCACAGGTTCAGCCGGTTATGACTTTTATGCACCGGCAAATGTTTGCTTTGAAAAGGGTAAGTCTACTTTAGTTCCAACCGGTATTCGCTCAAAAATTGATGAGGGTTGGGTACTTTCAATTTATCCGCGTTCAGGTCTTGGCTTTAAACATCGTTGCCAGCTTGATAATACGGTCGGCATTATTGATTCCGATTATTACAATTCTTCAAATGAGGGGCATATAATGATTAAAATCAGCTGTGATGCTCACGATGACAGTCATAAAGCCGAAGTTTTGGCAGGCGATGGATTTGCCCAGGGTATTTTTACTCAATTCGGCATCACTGTTGATGATGATACAAACGGAGTTCGCGACGGTGGCTTCGGCAGTACAACCGAAAGTAAATAATGATTTTCAGAGGCATATAAAATGAAAAAGATTTTTACTAATAAAATTGTAGTTGCTCTTGTGGCAATGCTTTGCTGCGCCCTTTGGGGCAGTGCTTTTCCTGTTATAAAAATAGGATATAAATTTTTTAATATAAGCGGCGTTGATACGGCATCACAAATTCTTTTTGCCGGTGTTCGATTTTTAATCGCAGGTTTTTTAACAATACTTCTCGGCAGTATTTTTGCCGATAAGTTTATTGTTATTAAGAAAAAAGAAAATTTTAAAAAAATCGGCATTTTGGCTATTTTTCAAACAATTTTGCAATATGTGTTTTTCTATGTCGGCTTGGCACATACAACGGGTACTAAAAGTTCTATTTTAGATTCAACAAGTGTGTTTTTCGCTGTGCTTATTTCCTGCCTTATATTTAAAATGGAAAAGCTTTCGGTTAATAAAATAATCGGTTGCATAATCGGCTTTGCAGGCGTGGTTTTAATCAATATAACACCGGGTGTATCGCTTGGCTCGTTTAAATTCAACGGTGAGGGATTTATAATAATTTCCGCTCTTTCGTATGCTTTTTCAAGCGTTCTTGTAAGCAATTATTCAAAAGATGAAAGCCCGGTTGCACTCAGTGGCTATCAGTTTATGCTTGGCGGCGGAGTGATGATTATAGCAGGATTACTGTTCGGCGGTCGCTTGAAGTTCAGTTCTTTGCCTTCATACGCTGTTGTAATGTACCTTGCACTTCTTTCTGCCTGTGCTTATACACTTTGGGGAATTTTGCTTAAATATAATAAAGTTTCACAAGTTTCTATTTATGGATTTATGACACCGGTATTCGGTTTTCTGCTTTCATCAATTGTGCTTAGGGAAACACTCAGCCAGCAAAAATGGATTACTGCCTTGGCTCTCATTCTTGTTTGCCTCGGTATTTTTACAGTCAATTTAAGCGGGGAAAAATTCAAAAAAATCTTATATAAAAATAAAAAAGACAATAAGGAGAAAGAATGATGAAAGCAAAAATCACCCTTGCAAAAGAATTTAAAATCGGTGAAATTGATAAAAGAATTTATGGCTCTTTTATTGAACATCTCGGTCGTGCAGTGTATGGCGGCATTTATGAACCTGACCACCCGACAGCAGATGAAGACGGTTTTCGCCGTGATGTGATAGACCTTGTAAAAAAGCTAAATGTTCCTATTGTTCGCTATCCGGGCGGTAATTTTGTTTCCGGTTACAATTGGGAAGACGGTGTTGGCCCTGTTGAAAAGAGACCTAAAAGACTCGATTTGGCTTGGGGTACAACCGAGCCTAACTATTTTGGCACTAATGAGTTTATGAAATGGTGCAAAAAAGCGGATACCGAATGTATGATGGCGGTAAATCTCGGTACTCGCGGTCCTGAAGAAGCAAGAAATCTTGTTGAATACACAAATCATAAATCGGGTTCTGCCTGGGCTGATTTAAGAAAAGAACACGGTTATGATGACCCTTGGAATATTAAACTTTGGTGCCTTGGTAACGAAATGGACGGTGCTTGGCAAATGGGTGCTAAAACCGCTACCGAATACGGCAGAGTTGCACTTGAGGCTTCAAAAATGATGAAATGGACTGACCCGAGTATTGAAACCGTGCTTTGCGGTTCATCAAGTATCAATTCAAAAACCTTTGGCCAGTGGGAAGCAGAGTCACTTGATATTGCATATGACAGTGTTGATTATGTATCACTTCATCAGTATTACGGAAATCACGACGGTGATACTATGAGCTATCTTTCATACACTCTTCAGCTTGAAGAATTTATTCATACCGTAATTTGCGTTTGTGATTACATTAAGGCTAAAAAACACTCTAAAAAAACAATGATGCTTTCGTTTGATGAATGGAATGTTTGGTATCATTCAAATAACGCACCTTATGAAAGGTGGTCGGTAGCACCGCCGAGGCTTGAAGATATTTATAATTTTGAAGATGCACTTCTCGTAGGTTCGATGCTTATTACATTTCTTCGCCATTGTGACAGAATTAAAATAGCTTGCCTTGCACAGCTTGTTAATGTTATTGCACCTATTTTTACTAAAACAGGCGGTGGAATATTTGCACAAACAATTTTTTATCCTTTTGAACATTTGAGCAATTTTGGCAGGGGCGTTGCGCTTAATCCTATTATTTCAAGCCCAAAATACGATTGCAAAGCATATACAGATGTACCGTACCTTGACGCTATTGCAACTTTTGATGAAGAAACTGAATCTATGACTGTATTTTGTGTTAACAAGTCAATGAATGAGGGAATGACGCTTGATGTAAATCTTCTTGATTTTGAAGGATTTGTACCTGTTGAATTTATTTCAATGGATGGGTATAACAAAAATGATGAAAATTCATTTGAAAATCCTTTTGTAAAGCCACACAATAATCCGCTTCCGGCTATTGATGATAATACCCTTACAGCAGAAATTAAACCTTTCAGCTGGAATGTTATCAGGCTTAAAAAGAACAACTGATAATAAAAACTTTACATAAAATTAAAAATATGTTAAAATAAGGCATTGTATTTTTTATAATGCTTTATTTTTATTTTAGGAGGCATATTTATGACAAAGGCACAAATATGCATAATGATTTCCATAGTTGTTTATCTTGTATCTATGGTAATGATTGGTGTAATTTATTCAAAAAAGACAAAAAATGTCGGCGACTTTTATCTCGGTGGGCGTAAGCTTGGCCCTCTTGTTACAGCAATGAGTGCTGAAGCGTCTGATATGTCAAGCTATTTACTTATGGGACTTCCGGGACTTGCACTTGTAAGCGGACTTGCCGAAGTAGGCTGGACTGTTATAGGCCTTGCGATAGGTACATATCTTAATTGGCTTATAGTTGCCAAAAAACTTCGTAAATATTCAGCAAGAATTAACGCTATTACAATTCCTGATTATTTTTCAAAAAGATATAAGGATAACAGTAGGCTTATTATGGCTGTTGCGGCTTTGATGATTATTATTTTCTTCGTTCCTTATACAGCTTCGGGTTTTGCGGCTTGCGGTAAACTTTTCGGCACTTTGTTTGGTATTGATTATCATATTGCAATGGTTGTTTCTGCAATTGTTATTGTGGGTTATACTTCACTCGGCGGTTTTAATGCTGCTTCTATGACTGACTTTATTCAGTCAATCATTATGACTGCTGCACTTATTATCGTTCTTATATTTGGCGTTAACAAAGCAGGCGGAATGGAGCAAGTTATTGCAAATGCAAATCATCTTGCAGGCTATCTTGATGTTTTTAAAGGCTATGATGCCGCTACAAACAGTGCAGGCAGTTTTGGTGCAATTAAAGTTGTTTCAACTCTTGCTTGGGGACTTGGCTATTTCGGTATGCCTCATATTCTTTTAAGATTTATGGCAATTGAAGATCCGAATAAAGTTAAAATTTCAAGGCGTGTTGCAGAAATTTGGGTTGTTATTTCAATGGCAGTCGCAGTTTTAATCGGTGTTGTCGGTATGGCAATGGTAAAAGAGGGCGCACTTCCTGCATTTGATGACAGTGAAACAATTATTATTCAAATTGCAACACTTCTTTCAAAAGTCGGTGTTGTGCCGGCACTTCTTGCAGGAATTATCCTTGCCGGTATTTTGGCAAGTACAATGTCTACCGCGGACAGCCAGCTTCTTGCCGCTTCTTCTGCTGCAAGTGAAAATATTATCGGCGGTCTTTTTAGAATTAAGCTTAATGAAACATCACAAATGATTGTTGCAAGAGTTACTCTTATTGCAATTTCTGTTATCGGTGTAATTATAGCTTGGGATTCAAATTCATCTGTATTCGGCATTGTTTCATTTGCTTGGGCAGGTTTCGGTGCAGTATTCGGCCCCGTTATGCTTCTTTCACTTTTCTGGAAGAGGTCAAACCGTTACGGTGCGCTTGCAGGTATGGTTGTAGGCGGAATAATGGTGTTCGTATGGAAATATGCTATTGCTAAACTTGGCGGAGTATTTGATATTTATGAACTTCTTCCTGCATTTATTTGCGGCCTTTTAGTTAATGTTATTGTTTCGCTTATCACTCCTAAGCCTGATGATGAAATTATTGAAGTATTTGATGAACTTAAACATAATAAATAATAATTGATATGTTAAAAAGCACTAAATCAAAAATGATTTAGTGCTTTTACTTTATGATATGCAATCAAACTTATGCTTTTTTTAATACAAATACAAGCCAGCCTTTTTCTTCAAATCTTTCAATAACTTCAAATGAGTTTTGTGCAAAGCTTAAGAGTACCTCATCTTCTCTGCTTTCTATAATGCCGCCGGTAATGTAAACTCCGCCGTCATCAAGATATTTGCCGACTTCTTTATTAAATTCCATAATTATATCGGCAACTATGTTGGCAACAATAACATTGTACTTGCCTGTAACTTTATCGGATAAATTACCCTGAACAGCTTTGAATTTGCTTTCATCAAATCCGTTTTCAAGTGCATTTGCCTGCGCTGTTTTAACTGCGAGGGAATCAATATCAACACCGAAAGCTTCTTTCGCACCAAGTAAAAGTGATGCAATTGAAAGTATGCCGCTGCCGCAGCCAATATCAAGAACTGTTGAATCTTTACTGATGTAATTTTCAAGTGTTTCAAGGCAAAGCTTTGTTGTCGGATGGCTGCCGGTGCCAAATGCAAGCCCGGGTTCGATATGAAGAACTTTTCTTTCGCCTGCATCATACTCGTCTTCCCAAGTAGGACGAATAAGCAGTTTGTTGCCGATAGGCATCGGGTGAAAATACTGCTTCCAATTGTTAACCCAATCTTGAGTTTTGCAATCATCAATTTGAATGTCATATTTTATGTTGAGATTTTTAAGCCTTTCCTCAATAAATGATACTGCTTCAAGTGGGTTTTCGTGCGGGTTAACATATACATGGATAATTCCTTTTGAACGGTCTGCTTCCAAAAGCTTTTCTTCAATCAAGTCAATATGCGCAATTTCCATTACCTCGTTTTCAAGGTCGGAATAATCTTCTATATATATTCCGTACGGTACAACCATATTGGCGATGTTTCCTGCAGCTTCAATGTCATTTGTATCAACAGTGATTTTGATTTCACTCCATACTTCGTTTTGAATATCACTCATACTCATTCTCCTAAATTAACAGTATGCTCAGTTGATGAAAGTCCGTGGTTATAAAGCTTTCTGCTATCAAGCGCCCACTGCCTGTCAGTAAAATTACCCGGTTCAACCTTGCTTGTTGCTGCGTTTATTTCAAAAATTGTGGCATCAAGTGCATCAAGTGTTGCAAGAATTTCTGCTTCCAAAAACTTTGGTCTGACAGCAGCACCGTACTCCGGAAGTTCGTGGTGAGATATAATCATATGTTCAAGTAAAATGACCTTTTCACTTGTAATGCCGAGTTTTTTTGCTGCTTCATCAACCATCATTGCACCTTTAACAAGATGACCGATAAGTTCACCTGAAACAGTATATCCCGTGCAAAGCCCTGTTTTGTCTGTTTCCATTTCAAAAGTTTTTGCAACATCGTGCAGTATCGCACCCGAAAGCAAAAGCTCCCTATCTATATTTGGATATACTTGGCAGGTTTTTTCAGCCATTTCAACTATTGAAGCGGTGTGCAGCATTAAGCCGCCCACTATTGCGTGGTGAAGTCTGTATGCCGCAGGATAAATTTCAAGCTTTTCTCTTTTTTCAAGTAATATTGATTTAACTATATCTTTTAATTCTTGGTCTTTAAAATCATTAACCTTGTTTAAAAGCATTGCAAAAACCGATTTTCCGTCATACTCGCTTGTAGGTACAAATTCGGAAATCATTTCATCAGGTGCTTTTTTAATTGATGTTATATTAAGTTGCTGCTTTCCCTTATAGTTATCTACCGTGTACTCAATTTCAACCACACAGTTTTTCTCAAATTGGCCGTTATTTTCGAATCTCCAAACTTTTGCCGGATATTCATTCTTGTCACTGCCGATAACAATCATATCAAGGTAGCCGTTACCGTTTTTGTCTGTTTTTTCGTATAATTCTTTTATTAACGCAAAAGATGCCATATTTATTCCTTTCTGTCGTTGATTTAATTTACAAATTATTATATAATAATTTACATATTTATTCAATAACTAATTGACAAAGTATATTTAGCTTGGTAAAATATTTTCAAATAACAAACGGAGTGATTTTCTGTTGAAAAATTTAGATAATTTATGTATGAATTGTTTTGAAGAGTTAACACAGGGCAGCGTTTGCGCAAATTGTGATTATGATAATGATACGCAAACAAGCTTTGTTTACCTTCAACCTAAAACTATACTTAATGATCGTTATGCAATCGGTGCATTTGTAAGCCACGAAAGTGATGCTGCAACATATATGGCATATGATATGCAGGAATTAAAAGTGGTAACGGTGCGTGAATTTTTGCCAAAGGGCATTGCCGCAAGATTAGAGGGCAGTGTTGATGTTCATGTAAGGGAAAGATTTAAACCGTCTTTTGATAAGCTTAAAAATTCGTTTATCAGACTTTGGGAAACAATAAGCGAGCTTAAAAATCTTTCTGCCGTTATTCCTACTTATGATGTGTTTGAACTTAATTCAACCGCATATGCTGTCAGCGAATATATGGAAACTATTTCACTTCGTGAATTTTTGCTCCGCAATCCTGACGGCAACATTCTTTGGGATCAGGCACGAATTATGTTTATGCCCGTGCTTACTACTCTTGAAGCACTTCATTCAAAAGGTATTATTCACGGTGGTATTTGCCCTGATAACCTTGTGCTTTGCAGGGACGGCAAGGTAAGGCTTAAAAGTTTTTGCATTGCCGAGGCAAATACTATGTCAAGTGAGCTTGAATTTAATGTAAATGACGGCTACACAGCACTTGAACAGTATGAGAATAATCATAAGATGTGCCCTGCAACTGATATATATGCATTTTCCGCTTGCATTTTTAGGGCGCTTGTCGGTCAAAATCCGCCTGATGCTAAGTCAAGGGAACTCAATGATAAATTGATGATTCCTAACACGATTGCCGAGAAAATACCGACTTATGTTATCCGTGCGCTCGGCGGCGGATTGCAGATTTACCCTGAAAAAAGGACGCAGGATATTAACACTTTCCGTGAACAGCTTAACGCATCACCTACCGTAATTGCAACTGCTTCGCAGGATGAAAAGGTGCAAAGGGAAAATAAGCGTACTGAAAAAGCGGAAGATTTTGAACCTGTTATTGAAGAAGAACATTACAAGGGCTATCCCGTTTATGATGATAAGCCAAAGAAAAATAAGAATAATAAAATTATAATAGTGGTTTTGGTTATTCTTATTATTGCGGCAATCGGCGCAGGTGTATATGTTGCCAAAAACGGCGGAATCGGCAAAAAAGAGGAAAACACCTCGCCAAGTGTTGCTGTGGCGCAATATGAAGTTCCTGATTTTGTATCGGCAGGGTATAACCAAAGTGATATTGAAAATAATGGTGCTTGGAATAAGCAGTTTAAACTTACTTTTACTTCTAAATATTCAACCGATGTTGAAGAGGGAATAGTATTTGAGCAAAGTATAGAAGCCGGCAAAAAAGTTGATCAAAATACCGAAATTGTTCTTACCGTCAGCAAAGGTGTGCAGACTGAAAGTGTACCTAATGTTGCAGGGCAAACAGTTGATGAGGCTACAAAAGCTCTTACAGATAAAGGATTTAAGGTATCAACCGTTGAAGTATATAACGATGGTTCACACACTGCAAATACCGTTAAGGAAAGTTATGCAAGTGCGCCGGCAGCAGGTTCAACAGCAGCAGTAGGTGAAGAAATTGTGCTTCAGGTTTACGGTGAAGCGCAAACTACAACAGCGGTAGAGCCTGAAAACGAAATCGGCACGGACTGATAAATTATAATGCAAAAAAGCAGAGTTCATTGAACTCTGCTTTTTGTGTTTTAACCAAATAATAATATCAAAATAATTACAATCAATGCAGTAATTCCAAGCCCGATAAAGAATTTTATTGCCCGGTGAACTGCATCAAATGTATTTGTAGGCATAATTTGGTAAAATAAATATTTTAAAGGTTCTTTTACTTTTTTGCCTACTAAATCCTTAAATCTTAAATCATATGTTTTAAAGGTGCTGTCTTTATTTAATTCAATAACTCTTACACCGCGGTCTTTTCCCGGCCCGTAAACATGAAAACCGGCGCCCTGAGTGTAACCTAAGTCAATACCGTCAACTTTACCGTTAAATGAATTATTATGGTCGTGGCCGAAGTATACGCCTAAAACTTCGCCTTTTTCCTTAAAAGCGTCAAATTCGCCGCTGTTAATTTGCGGGTCGGCAGGGGATTCCTTCATAAAACCGTTTGCATTAACTTTATCTTTATTTAAAACATAAAATCTGTTTGCGTGTGTTCTAAATCCTCTTACAGCACCCTTTGTGCTTTTCTTTACTTCATTTAAAAGTTCAAAAATTTCACATACCGGAATGTGCTGAATTACTATTGATGGGATAAGGTGTCCGTATTTTTCTTCATATGAATCACGCTTTTTTTTGTACCATTCAATTTGATTTTCGTGTACATTATCATATCCTATTTCCAAGTTTGAATGGCTGTCGATGAGGTAAATCAAAAATTTTAATTCATCGCCGTCTTTTATTTCTATAATATGATTTGCACAGCCGTCAATATCTTTTTCGCTTTCGCCTACAAAACAATCAAATTCCTTGTAAATTTCAAACTGCTCTTCGTTTGATAATCCTACTTGCCTGTCGTGATTGCCAAAGCAAATTGTAAACGGAATTTTTCTGCTTTGGCAAGGCTTTGTTAAAATATCAAGTGAGTTTTTTATAGCGTCACGGTTGCCTTTAAAAGTTGTTTTGCCCCATATTTGGTCACCGGAATAAACTACTAAATCAGGCTCAACCCTGTCAAGCGCGCTGTTAATAAGGTCGAGTGTATCAGGGCTGATTTTTTTGCCCTCCTGTGTATCGGCAATTTGCAATATTTTGAAAGTGTCATTTTTGAAACTTAGCATTTCATCACCTCAAAAGTCATTTTACCATATTACGCTCTTGACTGCAATATACAAAACTCGTATAATATTGGGGAGACGAATTTGAAATTAAATAACTGCCCGTAGCACAGTGGCTAATGCATTAGATTCCGATTCTAACGAGCGAGAGTTCAAATCTCTCCGGGCAGACCAAAGCCTTACCATTACTTATACAATGGTAAGGCTTTTTTTATTTTTTATTTTTTATGATTTTTTTGATGATTGCAAAGATAATCACACCTATTAAACCGCTTACGGTATTTAAAATAATATCATTTATATCAAGTGCGCCTGTTGCAAAAATATATTGCAAAATTTCAATCACAATAGGGATTAAAACTACAAATGAAATATTTTTATATTTATTATTGCCCCTTGTAAAACAGCAAATGAAAAATCCCATAGGTATAAATGCGGTGAGATTTAGCAATAAAACTGCTTTTCCCTCATCCAACATTGCAGATACAGAGGGGATAAAATTGGTAGTCTGAAATCTTAACGGTCTTATAAATGACCAGTATACACCGAAAAGTTTGTGAATTATTAAACCTCTGTCAATAAAAAATACCCATATTAAAAATAAATACAGTGTAAAAACGATTATTGATAAAGGTTTTATTTTCTTTTTCATTTGCCACCTCTTTATTCATTATGAATTGCTGTGAGTGCGCTTACTTTTACACTCTTATTAGCAGGTGAAAGCCCTGCGAGTACACCCACACCGACGGAAAAAGCAATACCTAAAATTGCAAGCCACCACGGAATTGAAGATACGCATATTTTCATTCCCATACTTGTATCAACCATACTGCTCATAACCTTGCCCGCTATCAGATTCGCTATTATAGATATAATATAACTTATTATAATTCCTATTACACCGCCGAACATTCCTATAATTCCTGCTTCATAAAGGAAAATATCTTTAATATCCCTGATGTCGCATCCAAGCACTTTCATTATGCCTATCTCTTTTGTTCTTTCAAATACACTCATAACCATAGTGTTGCTGATACCGAAGGCTGCTACAAACATTGAAACCCCGCCGATTGCACCGAGAATGAGCTGTACTATTCGCATAACTTTTTTCTGTTCTTGCAATCCTTCATCATCAGTTGAGCAACTGTAACCTTTATTTTGAATTTCTTGCTTTACTTCTGAAACACTTTTAGTGTCATCGCAATAAACATTGATGGAACTGTATGAAAGTTTATAGTTTTTAACAGAACTTAATCTGTTACTTTCGCTAACAAGCTGTTTGGCTCTGTCAAGGTCAATAAAAATTGCATTTGATGCTTCATAGTCGTTGCTTGTTTGCTTCAATGTGCCGATAACATTCAGCTTTTGCGTGCCGCCGGAAGTTTGGTTTTTGCTGCCGGTGTTGTTGTCGTTGTTGTTATCGTCATTTGGCGGAGCATAATTTGATGAATCATCACTTCCTTGCTGATTTTTTGCGTTTATGGTGAATGTGTCTTTCATAAAGTCAAATTCACTTTCGCTTATGTTGTAATTTTCATCATATTTATATTTTGGGCTGTTACCCTGAACATCGCTAAAATATTGAATTATATCTTTACCGAAAAAGCAAGCATTTCTTTCACCGTATTTTTTAAAATCGCCCTGATCGGTTTTATAACCGAGCATTTCCATTTCTTTTAGCGGAATTCCGTAAACACTGCCTGAATAAGTGTATTTGCCGTGAGCAATGTTTACATATTGGCTTATTTCAAGCGTGGGTACAACCGTTTTTACATTATCAAGCTTGGAAAAATAGTTCACTGCACTTTCATCAAAAGGCATTGCTTCCTGAACTTCGCCCGTTGAATCATTTGTATAATCCCCCATGGAATATACAGTGATTTTGTTGAGTGTAGAATCCTGCTTATACTGCGAAGTAATCATTTTATCAATACCAATACCTATTGATAACATTATAATGATTGCACAAGTACCTATAACTACACCTGCGATAGTCAGTCTTGTTCTTGTTTTTCTGTTTCGCAGATTTTGCCAAGCCATTGCAAAGATGTCAGATTTTTTCATCGAACTTTACACTGCCTTTCTTGTGCTTTCTCTTTTTAATTATTACTACTGCTGCAATTACTACTGCTGCTGCACCCACACCGCATCCAATGTAGATTTTAATTTTTGATGTGCTGTGGTTGTCTTGTTCTTCACTGTTATCTGTATTATCTGTACTGTCATTGATGTTGTCAAACGGGTCAGTTGGTTTTTCAACTTTTACTTTGAATTCCTGCTCGATTGATTTTTTGTCCATATTTTCATTTTCATATTCAAATATGAGCTTTAATTTGTATTCACCTGTTTTATCAAATGTTACAGGCAGGGTATAGTTACTTGCAAATTGGCCGCCTGCTTCAATATTTCCTACATATGCACTGTTGAGTTCTTTTCCTTTAGAGTCAACAAGCTTAACAGTACCGTTAGAAAGTTTTGTTTGCCCCATATTTATGATTTGGAACGAACAGTCGCTTTCTTCATCAACATTTACTGTTTTATCTGCTAAAGCAATTTGCTGGAATTGAACTTTATCAGGCTGAACTACCGGAACGCTCATTGTTAAATCGTTGCTTGCACTTTGCTTTCCGCCTTCAATGTATTCAAATGATACGGTTGCGGTAATAGGGTATACACCTGATTGTGCACTGCTTAAGCAAGCGAATTTTTTGCTTACGCTTATTGTTTGATTTGGCTTTATTTCTTTGATTGAAATAGTATCCGTTCCGTCTGCAACAACAAAGCTGTCACCGCCGGCAAGTTTAACAAGTACATTTTGCGCTTTGATTTTAGATGAATTGTTTTTCACATTAAAGTTTAATGTGAATTCTTTACCGCCCGAAATTGCGCTTTTGCCATAATTAAAGCTTGAAATAATAAGCTGTGGGGTTAAATCTGTTTTGCTTTTGCTTGATTTTTTAGAATTAACTTTAATGCTGAAATTGAATTCGGCACTGCCTTGCTGTTTTTCGCCTCCGGCAGTAAATTCGTATGTTACAACTGCGTTTATAGGATACATTCCTGCACCTGTACTTTTGTTAACTACAAATGCTTTTGAGAATGAAGCTGTTGATTTTTTTGCTATTGACGATTTATAAATAGTATCAACATCGCTTGCAATTGCAAATGCATCGCCGCCTGAAAGCTTGATGTTAACATTGCTTATGTCATAAGCGGCACTCTTGTTTGCAAGTTTAAAACTTAATTTGAAATTATCGCCTGAAAGCAAGTTCGACTTATTTACAGAAAAATTAGCTGTAAGGCTTGGTGAGTTTTGATTACTTTGCTGTGATGTTTGGCCGGCAGAAACCGGAACAGTGTATGAAAATTCAGAGCTTGCGCTAACAGTTTCGCCGCCTTCTACATAATCATATGTTGCACTAATTGTAATAGGATACATTCCGGCAGTTGCACCGTTAGTTACAAAAAAGCTTTTACTGAATTGTGCACTTGCCCCTTTTGCCAGGGAAGAAGCATAAATGGTATCAACATCATTTGCTACCGTGAAAGTTTCGCCGCCTGAAAGGCGCATATTAAGATTTTTAATATCAACACTTGTGTTTTTGATTTTGTATGTAAGCTTAAATGTGTCGCCTGCATAGATTGTATTTTTATCAAGCGAAAATGAGTCTGCAATCAAGCTTGAAGCTGAGCTGCTTTTTGGCATATCATCACTTGCAAGCGCAAATGTCTGCGGTGCAATAATCATAATTATTGCAAGTATAATTGATGTGAATAATTGTGTTTTTTTCATTGTCTTCTCTCCCTTACTTTGTATTATAATCTTTTGATGTGATTTTTCCGTCACAAATATTTACTGTAATATCAGAATATTTTGCAACATTTGAATCGTGAGTTACCATTACCAAAGTTTGATTTTTTGTGTATACAAGCTTTTGTATAAGCTCCATAACTTCAAATGTAGTCTTACTGTCAAGGTTACCTGTGGGTTCGTCAGCAAAAACTACACTTGGGTCTGTTACAAATGCTCTTGCAATGCCTACACGCTGTTGCTGGCCACCGCTCATTTCTTTTGGCTTGTGCTTATATCTGTTATCAATGCCGACAAGCTTTAGCATTTCCATTGCTCTTTGCTCTCGCTCCTCTTTGCCTACACCTTTAAACATAAGCGGAAGTGCCACATTTTCAAGTGCAGTCATTGTGGGCAGCAAATTATATGATTGAAAAATAAATCCTGTGAATTTTTGCCTGAATTTTGCCAAATCTGATTCACTCAAATTGTCAATCCTGTACTTGCCGATGTAAACTTCGCCACCGCTTGGGCGCTCAATTCCGGCAAGCATATTAAGAAGTGTACTTTTGCCTGAACCTGATGTACCGAGTATTGCGCAAATTTTGTTTCGCTCAATTTCAAGGTTGACTTTATCAAGCGCAATTACTTCTTCTTCGCCGACTTGATAATGACGCGATAAATCAACTGTTTTAATTAAAATATCACTTGCCATACCATACTCCTTTAATATATACTTTTTATCAACTGTGCTAATTGTAATATCACAGTTAACTTTCAGGTTCAGTATATCATTGCAATATCCCGTTGTCAATCATTTTTTTATCTTTTTTTCATTTTATTTTCTATTGAATTTGATAATAATAGGTGTATAATATATAAGTACTACTTATTGGAGGGTAAAATTATGTTAGATAAGCGTAAAGTTGTTATCATCGGTGCCGGCCATGTAGGTTCTCATGTTGCAATGGCTCTCTGTTTTCAAGGCACTTGTGATGAGATAGTATTTATTGATATTGACCGAGAAAAAGCAGTTGCAAACTGCTATGATGTTGCCGATGCATGCTTGTTTTTAGGTTCAACTACTAAAATAAAAGTGGGGGATTACGAGGATTGCAGGGATGCCGATATTATTGTAAATTCAATCGGTATGCCGCGTAAACCGGGCCAAACAAGGCTTGATATGCTTGATGATTCAATCAGAATGATGAAAGATGTTGTGGAAAATCTTAAGCCGATTGATTTTAAGGGTATTTTTGTTTCAATTACAAATCCTGCCGATGTTATTGCAAATTATGCAAGGCTTCATCTCGGACTTCCGAGGGAAAGATGTTTTTCAACCGGTACTTCGCTTGATACAGCAAGGCTTAAAAGAACTGTAAGCGAACTTGCTGATATTGACAGAAGAAGTGTTACCACCTGTGCAATCGGCGAACACGGTGATTCATCATTTGTTCCTTTCTCAACTCTTACACTCGGCGGTAAAAATTACAAAGAGCTTCAAAAAGCTAAGCCTGAAAAGTATGGCAAGCTAACTGAGGAGTTTGTACTTGAAAGAACTCGCTATATAGGATACGATATTATCAACGGTAAAGGCTCTACTGAATTTGGTATCGGTGCTGCTTGCGCAGATATCTGCAAGGCGATTTTTCACGATGAAAAAAGAGTTATACCGGCTTCCGTTTTGCTTCAGGGCGAATATGGAATTGACGGTGTTGCCTGCGGTGTACCTTGTGTTATCGGCAGAAACGGAATTGAAGATATTATCGAACTTGTGCTTAATGATAAAGAAAAAGAACAGATGGCGCACACCTGTTCTGTAATTAAAGAATATTGCGAAAGAGCTGAAAAAGTACAGTAAAGCAACAGAAAACCCCGTAAGTTTAAAACTTACGGGGTTTTGTTATTTTGCTTTAGTTGTTGTTTCGCTTTTTGACTTATAATCCTTATAGCGATTTTCAAGCTTTTTGTACTCACCTGACTTAAGGTCTTTCATAAGTACATCCTGCCCGTCAAATGAAATATAATATTCACCGACAGGGGTGAGTGAATATGTTTCCTTGCCGTCAGCATTCTTTTCGCTGTTCTTTTTCATAACATTTGCTGCAACTTTAACATATTCTTTTTTATCAATTTTTTCACCGTTTGAAGAAATCATAAATGAATACTTTTCCTTGACTTTGTCAAGCCCGAGTTCTTCAGGGGTGTAAGCATTTTTGATAAAATCAATTGCATCTTTATCTTTGATTTTCGCTTTATCGGTAGGATTTTGAACTGTGAATGAAGTAGATTCGCTTTTTGTTGTCGTTTCTTTTTTATTATCTGCTTTTGAGCAGGCAACAAAAACGCAACCTACGGTAATTACTGCAAGCAATACTGCTAATAATTTTTTCATCGCAAAAAAGTCTCTCCTTTAATGATTATTCATCATCTTCTGCTTCTTCAACCTCAAATTCAAGCATTTCGCCGCAATTTGGGCAAGGAACAGTTCCGTTAAGTGCTGTTTCAGCATCAACTGTGAATGGAGTGTTGCAAAGCGGGCATTCAACTTCAAATTCTTCCTCGTCTTCGTCTTCGTCATCGCAGCAATCGTCGCAATCACACTCGTCATCATAATCATCGTATACATATTCTTCAAGGTCTGCTAAATCTTCATCAACAGCGTCAACTTGGTCTGCAAGCATTTCAACACCGTCTGTCATATCATCAATATCTTCAACAAGATTTGAAAGTACATCAACAATGGCAGAAAAAACCTTGGTTTCCTTTTTGTTATCGCCAAGGTCAAGACCTTCAATTAAACCTTTAAGATAGCCTAAGCTTTCAGTTGTATCCATAATAAAAATCCTTTCTTATTGAGATGAGTAAGTTATAATAACTTATGCTCTTTCCATATATTCGCAAGTTCTTGTGTCGATTCTAATCATATCTCCTTCGTTAATGAAGAGAGGAACACGAATTTCTGCACCTGTTTCAACCTTTGCAGGCTTAAGTGTGTTAGTAGCTGTGTTGCCCTTAAGGCCAGGCTCTGTTTCTGTAACTTCAAGAGTAACGAATGTAGGTGGTTCAACACCAAATACCTTACCTTTGTATGAAAGGATACGGCAAACTTCGTTTTCCTTAACAAACTTGAAGTTATCTGAAAGATCAGATTCTGATACAGGAATCATTTCAAATGTATCATTATCCATAAAGTAGTAAAGACCTTCATCATTGTATGAATAAGTCATTTCTTTTCTTTCAATGTATGCAGTAGGGTACTTAGCTGATGGGTTGTAACTCTTTTCAACTACTGAACCTGTAATAACATTCTTTGTTTTTGTTCTTACAAAAGCGGCACCCTTGCCCGGCTTAACATGCTGGAATTCGATAACTTGAAGCACATTGCCATCCTCTTCAAAAGTAACGCCGTTTCTGAAATCACCTGCTGAAATCATATTTTCTACCTCCGAGTAAAAATGTAATTTTATAATAATTAAAATTGATATATTATATTTTATAATATTTCCATCAATAAATCAATACCCATTTTATAACTATCCTTGCCATATCCGCAAATTTGTTTAACGCATACATCTGTAATTACAGAAATTTTGCGAAAATCTTCTCTTTTATGGATATCTGACATATGAACTTCTACAAATGGGGTGAATTCCTGAACCGCCTCGATGGCGTCACGAATTGCATATGAATAGTGAGTGTACGCACCTGCGTTGATAACCACACCGTCAAATTCATCACGGCTTTCGTGTATGACATCGATTATATCACCCTCGTGGTTAGACTGAAAGAATGAAACTTTTGCACCGTGAGCTTTACCGTAAAGTTTTAATTCATCATTGATTTGCTTCAAAGTTTCGCCGCCGTATACACTCTTTTTTCTAATCCCGGTCATATTGAGATTAGGTCCGTTAAGTACAAGTATTTTTTTCATTAAAATCACCGTAAATAAAAAAATAATGGGAGCAGTAATCTGCTCCCATATGTATAATTATTTATACTTTCTTTTACGAGCAGCCTCGCTCTTCTTTTTACGAGCAACAGAAGGCTTTTCATAATGTTCTCTCTTGCGAACTTCCTGGATGATACCATCACGAGAAGTCTGACGCTTGAATCTTCTGAGTGCGCTGTCAAGAGATTCATTTTCTTTAACTTTTACTTGGCTCATTTTATTCCCTCCCTCCGACCTCTTCGGGGGTATTTGATACTTTTATTTGAATATCTGCACAAGATTATATACAAAAATATATCGCTTGTCAAGTATTTTGTTAATAAATTTATCAATATTTGTAAAATTGTGAATGATAACTAAAAAATATGGCGAATACGATAATTTTTGTGATAAAAAATAAGGCTATCACAATTGATAGCCTTATACAGACTGTCGATAAAGTGGCTAAAACGCGCCGAATATAATAAATAAACCTTTTTGCCTTCCTTGCAAAGGGAGGTGGGTGCAACTTGTTGCACTCGGAGGGATTGTGAAAAAAATGGCTTGGACATCGAGCCCAAGCCATTTTTGGCGCTTTTTGTCTTTTGCTCGGGGGCGGTACCATTGTACAGCTCCCACTCACAAAATACAAAATTTATCTCACTTTCTCAAAGTCTGCCAGCGTATTTCGTTTTAAAATTAAGCTTCTTTTTCTTCCTTCTTTTCTTTGAGAAGAACGAACTTTTCCATAGGGAAGAGAACTACCATTTGTACAAAGCCTGCTGCAAGGCCTGCAATAGTTCTTGCAAGACCGTTTAACCAAGCCCATGGAGCTTTTGCGATAATACCAACTAACCAACCCTGGAACCAAGTTGAGAAGAGGATTAAAGCAATCATAAGTACAATGTAGATAGCAAAGTTGTACCAAGGTGCATCTGACTTAAATGTTGTCTTCTTATTCTGATAGAAACCGTAAATATTAGCAATAAGGTTTGAAAGGAAGAACGGAAGTAAGTAACCCCAAGTTACTACACCGCCGACAACATATTTAGCGATTTGCTTAGCACCCTGAGCTGTTGATGCATCAAAAATTACATCCGGCTTGAAGATTCCCTGAAGGAATCCAGGAAGTGTAGCTGTAACGCTGTCAAAGATGAGTGGGAGAACATTTGCAAGTACAAGCTGAATGATTGTTACAAGTCCTGATACTACAAGGAATTTAACAAACTGCCATACTGTCTTGATAAATGAACCCTTTTCCTCAGCAGCATTGTCAATGCCACCAAGACTGATTTTTTTCTTTTCGTCTGCCATAATTTTACTCCTTTAAATATGTATAAAAATTTAAGACGATAACATTATATCAATAATTTACCGTTATTGCAATGCTTTTTTTACGAAAATAGCAAACCGAGCATTGCTGTGCCTGATATTGCGTGAATAATTGCAATAACTGCCCATACAACAAGTGCAATCAAACCTACTGCAACAGCAAGAATAAGTACAACGAGTAAAATGAGAATTAAAAGGACGAGCGGGCCTTTTTTGCTCTTTTTAACAGGGTCTTTAAATTCTTTTTTATCAAATATTTCTTTAGGCGCAGGGTTTTCATCATCATAAATAGGGTAGAGCGGAAGTGTAGCTTCTGCGTCGCAATAACCCGGGTTCCAAAGAAGCGGTTCAACAAGACCTCTTACGCTTGTAGCACCCTTTAAGAATTTGCCTATGCTTAAGTGAATTGTGTTAAGGAATGAATCAATTATATTGAGAATACCGCAGATGAGCTTATACTCTTTTGTGTCAGGGGTATAAGGCGAATCACCGCAGTAAAGATTTTGGACAAGCTCAAGGATAAAATCAATCACCTTATTATCCGCAATGTCCGCTATATCTGCCTTTTTAAGTCCGCTTTCTTTTTTGCAAAGTCGCCAGATTTTCTTAAATGTTAAGCGGTCAAGAAATTTTCCGACAGGCTTAATTATCCACGCAAATTTCTTTACGGTTTCGCCCGGAACGGAAAATGCGGGCGTCATTTCGGCAAGGCGGTCAATGTCATTGCCCATAGCCCAAAGAACCTCTTTAATCATACCGAAGAAGAAATCCATCATATAGTCGGGGAAGCTCTTGCCCTTTGTGTCGATTTCCTTTACTTCATCAATATAAGCGGTGTCGACATCTATTTTTGCATTCTTCGGGTCAAAGGTAATATTTCTCATAGCCGGCGGACAGCCGATAAATGCGCCGCAAGCCACATCATAAAATTTATTGCCCTTTTTGGTGGTGACAACGCTTATATCGTGAACATGGGTATGACCCGTAATCATACAGGAAAGTCCTGCGTCAGCAAAGATTTCACGAGTAGTTTCGTAATTTCTCTGCATATTTCCGCCGCCGATAATGTTATAAAACGGCGAAGGAGAAATCATCGGGTGGTGAGTCATTGCAATAACAAATTGGTCATTTTTCTTTGCATCTTCAAGCTGTTCCATAATCCAGTTCATACAATCATCGGAAAAGCCTGAACCTCTTTCACCCTCAGGTTTGTAGTTAGTATCATCGTTAAGAGCAAAAAGGCGATAGCCCGGTGCAAGCTGAACAACATAGCTCATTGAATCAGGATGTGTTGAAATTGCTTCATTTGGGCCGAATTCATAATACATATCCCACAAATCGTGTCTTTCACCGACGGCAGGAACCTCTACCCTCTCGTCACCTCGGCAGGCGTAGGCAATGCCGTTATCCTGGTAATCATGCGTGGCGGTAATTACATAAACTCTCTTGCCGCGGCTCTTAAGCTCACGAAGCATCTCGATAAATTCGGTATGAGAATCCATCTCGCCATCGTGGGTGGTGTCGCCCGAGAGAAGCACAATATCGGTGCTTTTATCCTCGCAGAGCATATCAAACCCTCTCTTGATGACATAAGGACTGTCCTTAATCACCATCTGGGATTTTGACTCCATTTTATCGTACGCCTTGCCCTCAACTCCGAGCTTTCTCGAATAGTAGTGAACATCAGTTATAACCTGAACCTTAAGCGGCTCATTATTACTTCCGTAAATTTTATTTGCCATTTTTAACCCCTTATTTTTCTTTTATTTCAAGCACTCCGCCTTTTACATCTTTTTTGAATGTAAATTCAAGAGAACCTTTGTTTCTTTCATTAAAGCTGATTTCTTTTCCGTCAAGGTATGCAGTGTACTGCGCCCTGTCAGAAAGAGTGACAACCATTGTGTATTTATCGCAGTTTCCAAAATATTTAAACTTTATTTCGGCACTTGTGTCGGTAGTTTTTTGGTAATCAGTCCAAACATCAAAGCCGGTTGTAACGGTTTGCGGCTTGAAGTATGCGTTAGCCCAAATGCATATTGGTGCCGAAAGTCCGCCGAAGTTGTGGAACCAACCGCCGCGCCTTGTTGCAATTCCGAAACATTCGTATGTATTATATGTGAAGTCAGTTTCTTCTTTCCACATATCAAGCGCAAGCTTTGCAATGTCAAACGCAAAGTCTGCTTCGCCGTTATCAAGCATTGTTTTCCAAATAAACCACTGGTGGCTCATCCAAACATTTCCGTTCCAATATCCGTCGTCAAAATAGTATGACGCACTCATATCAACAGCAGAAATGCCTGCATTAGACCACATTTCTTTAGGATTTTTAATATGCTCAATAATTCTTTGCTTTCTTTCGCCTTCAACTGCACCGGCAACAATAGGATAAACACCGTCCATACCTTTGTTGAAGTTTTCGCCGTCTGCCGTTCTCATAATGCCTTTAACATTACCGTTTTCGTCATATTCGGTATATCCGAAATATCCTGTTTCTTCATCCCAGGCAAGCTCGTTTAATGCTTTGGTTGAATATTCAATATCTTTATCATAAACTTTGATGTCATCATATCTTCCAAGTGAATCGGCAACCATTTTCATTATTTTACCTGCACGGATAATCTGTGCGGTAGAAAGGCAAGGGCAAGTGTATTTCTGTGACTTTCTATTCATCATTTCAACCTGTGCAGGATAATCATCCATACCGCAGTGTGAATACCAATAATCATAAGTGGTGAGAAGTCCGTTATTAAACTTTGCCACTGTTGAAGCGTGAGTTCTTCCTCTTAAAAATTCATAGTAAAGCTTGGCTTTGTCGTACATAAACGCAAGGCTTTCTTTATCATTTGTACGCTTTAAAAGTTCAAGATACTCAACAAATTGAGTAGGTACAAGCGAACCGTGAAGCAAGAAGCAAAAGTCTTTGTTTGTATCATCGCAAAGATACATATCAAGTGCGTATTGGCAAAGTTTTGGCGAAAATTCAAGAAGCCCCATTCCGATAAAACCGCTGTCCCAAGTGTAAAAGCTGTCCCATCTCTTACCCGGTGTGTGATGAATTACATTTTCACCGTGGCGGTAAACAGGGTATACAACATTTGTTAAAAGTGTTGATTTTAAAATTTCGGTAGAAAGGGTGTACTTTTTGCCTGCTTCGTTGAAGTTTGCAGGTTCGCTCCCTTTCTTTGCATTTTCGTAAATAGCTTCGTATTCTTCGTTTGAAAGCGGTTTAGGCTCGTTTTGTGACAGCATGACATATTCAATATGTGATGTGTTAGGCTCAATAAAGATTGATTTAATCAGTGTGTTGTGGAAAAATCCGTCGTCACTGTGTTTCCTTTTAAATGAACCTGAAAATGTTTCACTTAAATCATCATATGTATGGTCACCGTTTGAAAGCCTGTTGATAAGAGCGTCTTCAAGCGAGCCTGAATCAAGCTGTCTTTCCCTTGTGTTTTTATTTCCTGTTAAAATATAAAAAGGTTTTTCAAGGCAGTCATATGTAAGCTTTGTGATATGCCCGTTATCAAGCACCTTGGTTTCAATTTCAGGCATATAAGGCTGTGCCTTTGTTTCACATTTGATTTTTTCAATGTCGTTTTCGTTCACTACACACAAAAAGTCAAGTTCAATTCCGGCTTTGCCGAGGCTTTCAAGTGTGAATTCCTGCATATACGGAATAGCTGTAACAGTAAGCGCATCGCTGTGTGCAAAAGTTACTGTTGTACCATTCATGTCAAATTGTGCATCACCGTCTGTTACGGTTTTGTATCTTACTGCGATTACAGGATTTTCAATATTACTTTCGTTAAATTTATATGATACTTTATCGCCTTTTACGCAGCCGAAAGGTTCAAGATTTAAAAAGTGAACATGGTAGTTTTCACATCTGTCGCCAAGTCCTTTGCCAAGATAAAAATCTTTATCGGCGAACATACCCTTGTACATTCCGTCAGGATTTTCTTCGTCCCAAGGCCTTGCTACTGCATATGAGTAATCAACATAATCATTGGCACTTTTTAAAATTGCACCGTCAGGTACGCTGACTTCACAGTAGGTTGGGTTTGGAAATTCAAGAGCGGCAAATATATTCAAAATGCAGTTTTGTGAAAGAGATGTGTTATTGAAAATCTCGCATCTCATAAGGTATGCATCTTCATAAGCCTTTGAAAACGAAATATCGGCATAAACCTGGTCTTTCCACATAAGTTCATATCTGTATGAATAGAAAGTGTAATCGTTTTTACAGCTCCATAAATGATAATTTGACGGTACCGTGACATTAGGTACAGGTGTTGAACTGTTCCAAAGTGTAGGGTGAACCGAAAAATCATACCTTGCACCTTTATCTGCAAGTTCATTAACTATTTTTGAAATGCCCATATATTTTTTTGAGTACGGACCCCAAACAGGCATTTTGATTTTGTTATCTGTCATTGAAGAACTCCTTTCATAAAACAAAATATTCCACATTGTATTATTAACTATTTAATGTATTTTGTCAATACATTAAATAAGCGATTTGTGAAATAAGTTGACAAAGTTGTTTTGCAATGATAATATCTATTGTACCCGGTACTATTTTTGAATTTTAAAGTACTGATTTTTACGACTGAAAGGCTATGGTAATTAAAATGATTGAAAATCTTGTTGAAATGCATAGTCATATTTTACCGGGTATTGATGATGGCTCGCCTGATGTTGAAACCAGCTTAAAAATGATTGATATGCTTAAAAAGCAGGGTGCAAAGGCAATTGTTTTAACACCGCATTATTATTCGGATTCCATAAGTTATGATGATTTTGTGGCAAGGCGTAACAATGCTTATAATTTGCTGAAATCATCTTTGCCACTCGAAAGTCCTAAACTCATTTTATCGGCAGAGGTGTATATTTCCAAATATCTTTTTAATAATTCAAGTCTTGATGAAATTAAAATAGGAAATTCTGATTATGCACTGATTGAACATCCTTTTTCCTGTGATTTTTCGCAAGAAATTTATGATAGACTGCTTAATTTAAATTATGATTACGGCATTAAGCCTGTTTTGGCTCATATTGAGCGTTATCCTGCATTTATGGATGATGCCGATTTGCTTGATGAATATATTGATATGGGATGTTTGGCACAGGTTAATATCAGCTCGTTTGTTGATTCACCGCGGCATATCAGAAAAAAACTTTTCAAATTTCTTGAGGCAGGAAGGATTCACCTTATTGGTTCTGATTGCCATAATTTGACTTCGCGCAAGCCTGATTTTGAAAGCGGTATTCACGAAATTGAAAAAAAGTGTGGCTTTGATATAATAAATCAGCTTCAAAATAATGCAAATATGTTGATTAAAGGGGCAACTGAATAGTTGTCCCAGACTGTCGATAAAGTGGCTAAAGCGCGCCTCGTCGAAAGAAATTCCGTGTTTGAATAAATTTTATAAAATTTATAATAAACACTCCATTCCTTTCTCCTCTCCCCAAAAAGCTCCCGCTTTTCGAGGACCCCGGAATTAAATAAATCTTTTTGCCTCCCTTGCAAAGGGTGCGGGTCTCCGGTGGAGACCTCTGCACAAAGTGCAGAAGCACCGACCGAACCGACAGGTGAGACGGTGGGTGCAACTTGTTGCACTCGGAAGGATTGAAAAACAGCCTGGACATTGAGTCCAGGCTGTTTTTGGCACTTTCCGTTTTTTGCAAACGGGCAGTACCTATGTACAGCTCCGTTTACAAGAAAACGGAATTTATCTCACTTTCTCAAAGTCTACCGGCGTGTAGAAAAAATCTAAAAAAAGACTTTATTATTGCTATAATTTATGATATTATATACATTGGTGATTTAGGTGAAGCTGTCAAAAAATGATGATATAAAATTGAATATTGACTCCCTCACCTCAGAGGGCAGCGGAATCGGGCGTTATGACGGATTTGCTGTTTTCGTAAGGGGTGTTGTTCCGGGTGATGAAATAACAGCCCATATTATTAAATGCTCTAAAAACTATGCAATTGCAATTGTTAAGGATATTATTAAACCTTCGAAATACAGAATTGAAAGCGATTGCCCGGTTTCAGATAAATGCGGCGGCTGCTCGTTTAGAAATGTAAGTTATGATGAAGAGCTGAAATATAAAAGAACGAGGGTTAATGATGCTTTAGAGCGAATAGGTAAGCTTGATATTGAAGTTGAGGAAATAATAGGTGCCGATTGTACACAAAATTATCGCAATAAAGCACAGTATCCCGTTTCAATATGTGAGGGTGAACTTTTTGCCGGTTTTTATGCTTATAAAAGCCATAGAATTATATGTTGCGATGATTGCAAGCTTCAGCCGATTGAGTTTAAAGCAGGGCTTGACGCATTTAGGATTTGGGCAGAAAAAGCCGATATTACATCGTATGATGAAAATACAGGCAAAGGTCTGCTTCGCCATATATATTTCAGGAAAGGTTTTGCAACCGGCGATATTATGGCTTGTGCTGTTATAAATTCAGGTAAACTGCCGCAAAGTGAACTTCTTGTTTCGCTTTTAAAAGAAAAGGTTGCAGGTTTAAAATCTGTTGTAATCAATATTAACCGTGAAAAGTCAAATGTTATTTTAGGTAAGGAAAGTAAAACCCTTTGGGGCGATGATTATATTAGCGATGAACTTCTCGGTGAAAAATTTGTTATCAGCCCGAATTCTTTTTACCAAGTTAACCATGCCCAGTGTGAAAAGCTTTATTCAAAGGCTCGTGATTATGCAAATCTCGGCGGGGACGAAGTTCTGCTTGATCTTTACTGCGGTGTCGGCACAATCGGTTTAACTATGGCAGACAGTGTTAAACAGTTGGTTGGAATTGAAATTATTCCGCAGGCAATAGAAAATGCAAAAATCAATGCCGAGCTTAATAATATAGATAATGCAAAGTTTATTTGTGCAGACGCACCAAAAGGTGCTGAAATTTTAAAATCCGAGGGCATTAAGCCTGATGTGATTATTCTTGACCCACCGCGAAAGGGTTGTGCACCGTCACTTTTTGATACTGTTTGCCAAATGAATCCTAAAAGGATAGTTTATGTATCATGTGATAGCTCAACTCTTGCAAGGGATTTAAAAATACTTGAAGAAAAGGGATATAAAACCAAGAAAGTATCTGCTGTTGATATGTTTCCGCGTACGCCGCATATCGAAGCAGTTGCATTGATAGAAAAAATATAATACTAAAATATAAAGGTGATATTTATGAAACTTAAAAACGGAATTGTAACAAATTCAATAGACGGTGAAAGCTTTGCTATTGCTACCGGTGAGGCTTCAAAAAGCTTTAACGGTCTTATTAAAAATAATCCTACTGCTGCTTATATTTTTGAACTTCTTAAAACAGAGCAGACAGAAGAAAGCATAGTTAAAGCTATGATGGATAAATATGAAGTTGACGAAGCCACTGTAAAAGCTGATGTTAACGAACTTTTAAATCTTCTTAAATCGAAGAATCTTATTGAGGAATAATTATGGAATTTACATCAATTGAAAGCGAATATCTTGTGGCACTCCTTAAATGTGCGTTAAAGTCGCAAAATGTGCCTGATATTCCTGCCGGCCTTAATTGGAAAGAACTTGTTAATATATCAAAAAAACAGCAGGTTTATTCCACAATTGCCCCGATTATAAATAAAATCAATATTCCGCCCGAGCAGGCGCAGGAATTGATTTTCTATTCTCAAAACGAGCTTGTGCGTATGATTGCAATGAAAAATGAGCTTGAACAGATAGAAAAAGAATTAAACGGTGCAGGCATTAAATATATGCTTTTAAAAGGCGGAGTGATTAAAAATTATTATCCGCTTCAAAAAATGAGGCAGATGAGCGATTATGATATTCTTTATGATGTCAGCAAAAGAAATGAGCTTATCTCGATTATGAAAAATCGCGGATTTAATCTTACTTCAAGCAGTGAAAATTCAGACGATTTTTTCAAAAAGCCGTATTATACTTTTGAATGGCACAGAGAACTGTTTTTTGAAGAGCATGATTTTAATCCTGATTTTTCGGATGTTTGGGATAATGCTTCTAAAGATGATAAAAAAGAATTTGAATATCATATGAGTTCAAATGACCTTTATTTGCATACAATTGCGCATATGTATAAACATTATATTTTAGGCGGTTTCGGAATCAGATTTTTTGCTGATGTTTATGTTTTGCTAACAAAGCTTAAAGATGAACTTGATAAAGCTTATATTGATTCAAAGCTTGAAAAAATGGGACTTGTTGATTTTGAATTTGATGTGAGAAGTATTTGCTTTGCACTTTTTGATGATAAAGAAATCACAAACTCGCAGGTTTTGTTTCTTAATGAATCTCTTTCATTTGGCATATATGGCAGTGGTGGAGTTACCGGCGCAAAACTTTATTATGATGAATATAGGTCAAAGCACGGTGATGTTTCCGTTTCTAAATATTACAGGTCTAAAATTTTTCCGTCAAAGGCATATATGAAAAGGACATACCCTGTTTTAACCAAAAAGCCGTATTTGCTTTTTGCGTACTATATAATTCGTCTTTTTGATAAATTTTTCCATAGCAGAAAAAGAATCAAAAGTGATATAAAAATGTTAAAAGAAACTGTTAAAGAAGAAAACAAACAGTAATGAAAGGATAAAATCTCTTGTCAGTAAGTAAGGACCATATTAGAAATTTTTCAATAATTGCCCATATTGACCATGGCAAATCTACCCTTGCAGATAGGCTGTTGGAGCTTACAAGCTCAGTAGCAAAGCGTGATATGCAGGAGCAGATACTTGATGATATGGATTTGGAGCGTGAACGCGGTATCACAATTAAGGCACACGCCGTAAAGCTTGATTATACAGCGAAAAACGGTGAGCTTTATGAATTTAACCTTATAGACACTCCGGGCCATGTTGACTTTAATTATGAAGTTTCGCGTTCACTTGCAGCTTGCGAGGGTGCAATTTTAATAGTTGACGCTTCCCAGGGCGTTGAAGCGCAAACCCTTGCAAATACTTATCTTGCACTTGACCACGACCTTGATATTTTACCTGTTATAAACAAAATTGATTTACCTGCCGCCGAACCTGAAAGAGTGGCACAGGAAGTTGAAGATGTTATTGGTATTCCTTGTATGGATGCACCGAGGGTAAGTGCTAAAACAGGCCAAAATGTTGAAGAAGTACTTGAATATATAGTTAATGAAATTAAACCGCCGCAGGGTGATGATAATAAGCCGCTTAAAGCTTTGATTTTTGATTCGGTTTACGATTCATATCGCGGTGTAATAGTTTATGTTAGAATTATGGACGGTAAAATCAAAGCCGGGGATACTATGCGTATGATGGCAACCGGTGCTGAATTTACAGTAGTCGAAGTCGGCTATATGCGTGCAACTTCACTTGAAAAGGCAGATGAACTTTGCGCCGGTGAAGTAGGTTATATTACAGCTTCTATTAAAACAGTAGGTGACGCACGAGTTGGTGATACGGTTACACTTGCAACTAACCCTGCGCCTGAAGCCTTGCCGGGCTATCGCAAGGTTAATCCAATGGTTTTCTGCGGTGTGTATCCGGCAGACGGCGCAGATTATGAAAATTTGCGTGATGCACTTGAAAAATTGCAGCTTAATGATGCGTCGCTTTCATATGAGCCGGAAACATCGGGTGCTCTCGGTTTCGGTTTCAGGTGTGGATTTTTAGGCCTTCTTCATCTTGAAATTATTCAGGAAAGGTTAGAAAGGGAATATAATCTTGACCTTATTACAACTGTGCCGAGTGTTGTATATAAAATTCATATGACCGACGGTTCAATGGTAGAAATTGATAACCCGACTAATTATCCTGACCCGGCATATATTGATTATTGCGAAGAACCTTTTGCAAATGCATATATTTATGTTCCGAGTGATTATGTCGGCACGGTTATGGATATGTGCCAGGATAGGCGCGGTATTTTTAAAGATATGAAATATATTACAACTGACCGTGTTGATATTCACTATGAAATGCCGCTTAACGAAATTATATATGATTTCTTTGATGACCTTAAGTCAAGAACAAGGGGCTATGCGTCATTTGATTATGAACTTTCAGATTACAGAAAGAGTGATTTGTGCAAGGTCGATGTTCTTTTGAACGGGGATATTATCGACGCACTTTCGTTTATTATTCATAGGGAAAAAGCGTATGCCCGTGCAAGAAGAATTGCCGAACAGCTTAAAAAGCATATTCCACGCCATTTGTTTGAGATTCCAATTCAAGTTGCAATCGGCGGAAAGGTTATTGCGAGAGAAACTGTTAAAGCACTTCGCAAAGATGTACTTGCCAAGTGCTACGGCGGCGATGTAACGCGTAAGAAAAAACTTCTTGAAAAGCAAAAAGAAGGTAAAAAGCGTATGCGCCAGTTTGGTCAGGTTGAAGTGCCACAGGAAGCATTCCTTGCAGTGCTTAAGCTTTCAAGCGATGAAGAATAAAAAATCCCTATGCAGATTAAATCTGCATAGGGATTTGTCTTTTTATCAGCAAATCATACCTGCTTCAATCCAATTCATTACCGACGGATATTCTTCTTTATAATTATCAAGCTGGTCATGATTTGTATCAATAAATGCCTGCATTTCGTCATAATCTTCAAAATCGAATGTGAAATCCTGCTCAAAAGCATATGTTGCAGTAAACATTAAATCAAAAATATCATCTGTCGAAAATTCTTCGAGCATTTTATCAGCTGTGATTTCCGTGATGTAATCAAGTGCGTTTTTAACCGTCAGGTCAAAATCATCTTCGTCAACTTCAATTTCATCATCGGCATTGCAGTAGTTGATTATGTCTTCGTCACTAAAGCCGAGTGTTTGCACATATTCAATAACATCTTCAAGCCCGATTTCGTTAACTTCATCATAAAGCCTGTACATAAATTCGCCTAAAAGATTTTGAAGTGCGGTAGCTTTAAAAATTGCGTCGATTTCGTGGCCGTCTTCATCTGTGATAACAAAGCCGCTTTCTTTAAAAGTATCCCACATCAGTTGGTAAAAACAAGTGCGCTGTTCATTCTCCCCGAAAACAGCCTCCTGAATGTAGCTTTCAATGTCCATTTGTATTCTCCTGTGTTTTAATTTATGATTATTATATACTATATATTATTTATTTTCAATATTGCATTATAATTTTATATAAGCTATAATTAAAATATGTAAAATTACATATAAAGTTAGGATTGATACTATGAAAATAAAAATAACAAGTAAAAACAATTATGCTGTTTTAGGACTTGATGGTGCTATGCTCAATTCCCTTAATAAAAACGGTACGGAATATCTTTGGCAGGGAGATTCAAAATATTGGGCAGGTCAAGCTCCCGTTTGTTTTCCTATAACCGGTGTATTGCCAAACGGTGAAATGGAAGCTTTTGGCAAAAAATGCACAATGAAGCGTCACGGTGTTGCAAGAATAAATCCGTTTGAAGTGAATGAACAGTGCAAAAACAGCGTTACATTTGTTCAGCACAGTAACGAAAATACAAAGCGTGAATTTCCTTTTGATTACGAACTTAAAATTAAGTACACAATAAACGGTGATACCGTAACTAATGAATATATTATTAAAAATACAGGCGATTGCGACCTTCCATTTGTAATCGGCGGGCATCCGGCATTTAATTGCCCTATTGACAGCAATGAAAAATTTGAAGATTATAAGGTTGTGTTTGATAAAAATATTACAAAGCCGTGCCTTCGCCCTGACCACCATTCAGGTCTTGTTGATGTAAGCCAAAAGTTTGATGAAATGCACGGCGGCAATACTTTGCCCCTTGTTCACGAATTGTTTGAAGAAAAAGATGCACTTATTTTTGAAAATTGCGAAGCAAAAAGTGCAACACTTATCGGCAAAAACGGAAAAGGTATTAAAATTGAATACCAGGATATGAATAATTTGCTTGTATGGTCTGCTGTCGGCAATGCTCCGTTTGTTGCACTTGAACCGTGGACTGGGCTTGCAAGCTGCAGTGATGAAGACGGAATTTTTGAACATAAAAGAGGAATGACTGTCCTTGCACCAAACGAAATTGCTTCATTCGAATTTAAAATTACAATGATTTAATCTATTATATATATTCAGTTAATAATATAATAATAAAATACCAAATGGTGATGCTATGAATTATGGTTTTATAAGAATATCTGCAAGCTCACTGAAACTTAAGGTTGCCGATGTCAGATTCAATGTTTCAATGATAAAAGAAGCTATTGATAAGGCACTTGAAATGGGTGTAAAGCTTCTTGTTACTCCTGAACTTTCAGTGACCGGCTATACTTGTGCCGATTTGTTTTTTACCGATGTGATTATCAGAAAAAGCGAAAAAGCAGTGAGTATAATTGCAGATTATATTAAAGAAAAAGATATTGTGGTTATACTCGGCGCTCCGGTTGCGTTTTATAACAAAATATATAACTGCGCAGTTGTTTTGGATAATTCAGGTGTTAAGGGCATTGTTCCAAAAAAGCATCTTGCAAATTACAATGAATTTTATGAAAAAAGGTGGTTTGCATCAGGTTTTGATTTTGAATTTGCACAGCCAATATCTTTTGCAGGGTTTGACACCCAAATAGGCGATATGATTTTTGATTTGGGGCAAGGTGCAGTTTTGGGAATTGAATTGTGCGAAGATTTGTGGGTGCCTAATCCGCCAAGCAGTACGCTTGTGCTTCAAGGTGCTAATATTATTGCGAACCTTTCGGCAAGTGACGAATATGTATCTAAGGCACAGTATAGGCGTGAACTTGTTTCAAACCAATCGGCAAGATGTATTTGTGCATATGTTTACAGCGGTGCATCTGTTTTTGAAAGTACGACTGACCTTGTGTTCAGCGGGGCTACACTTGTATGTGAAAACGGTGCAATTTTAAGCGAGGGTGAACGCTTTGAGCGTAAAAATGTGCTTACCGTTGCAGATGTTGATGTTGAAAAACTTATGGCTCAAAGGCGGGCTGATATGTCATTTGAAAATATCAGCGGCGAAGTTGAACTTGTTAAATTAAATCTTGAAAATAAAGCAAATGACCTTGAATACAGATATGTTGATTCAATGCCTTTTGTTCCGAGTGATGATGCAAAAAGGGAAGAACGTTGCAAGGAAATATTTGCAATTCAGGCATCCGGCCTTGCTAAAAGAATTGAGCATGTTGGCTCAAACGGTGTTGTTGTAGGTATATCCGGTGGGCTTGATTCAACGCTTGCGCTGTTAGTCAGCGTGCAGGCTATGAAACTTCTCGGTAAAAACAACAGTGATATTTTGGGCGTAACAATGCCCGGCTTCGGCACTACGGACAGAACTTATCAAAATGCGCTTGAGCTTATGAAGTCGCTCGGTGTAACTATAAAAGAAATTAGTATTAAAGACGCGTGTATTTTGCATATGAATGATATTGAACACGACAGCAGAGTTAAAGATATTACCTATGAAAATACGCAGGCAAGGGAAAGAACGCAAATTTTATTTGACCTTGCGAATAAGCACGGTAAGCTTCTTGTAGGAACAGGGGATTTGAGCGAACTTGCTATGGGTTGGTGCACATATAACGGTGACCATATGAGTATGTACGGTGTTAACGCAAGTGTACCTAAAACCCTCGTTAAATACCTTGTTGAATATGTTGCAAGGGTAAGTGATAAGGCTAGTGCCGATATTCTTTATGATGTGCTTGACACTCCTGTTTCGCCTGAACTTTTACCGCCTGATGAAAACGGTAATATAGCTCAAAAGACAGAGGATAATATCGGCCCTTATGAACTTCACGATTTCTTTTTGTATAACTTTGTTCGTTTCGGCTTTTCAAAAGAAAAGATTGAAAAACTTGCCTTGAAAGCTTTTGGCTCAAAGTATGATGAAACTGCAATTGCAAAGTGGCTCGGGGTATTTACAAAAAGATTTTTTATAAGTCAGTTTAAGCGTTCCTGTATTCCGGACTCACCGAAGGTTGGTTCGGTTTCACTCAGCCCGCGCGGTGATTGGCGAATGCCGAGTGATGCTTCATTTAATATGTTTATATAATAATTATTATAATATTTGAATTAAGGTGTAATTTATTATGAAAAAAGTAATTTCAATTTTAATGGCTGTTTTGATGATTATGTCAGTTGCGTTTGTATTTGCTTCCTGTTCTTCAAAAAAATATAAGGATACGGATGCAACACTTCCTTCATCAACTGTTCAGAATGAAACTGTAACAAATTCAAATGGTGAAACAGTTCACGCAACTCAAAGTGCAACTCAAAGCGCAAATCAAAATTCAAACTCAAACGGTAAAGATTCGAAAACTACTACCAAAAAGGCAAATAAAAGCGACAAGAATACCGTTGCGAAAAAAGATAAAAGCAGTAAAAAAGAAAAAACCACGAAAAAGAATTCAGCACAAAAAGCAACAAAGAAAGACGAAAAGGCTGATGAGATATCAAGCCAAGCAACCGAGCAATCAACAACTGAAAAGCCTAAATCGCGTGAAGTGTTTCTTTTCGTTGAACTGCCTAATAAAAGCAATATTGAATCAAAGCTTTATGTAAGGTACAAAAGGATTGATGATAAGAAATACGAACATTTAATGTTTGAAGATAAGGCTGATAAGAAAAAAGAAGTTGACTATGATATTGTTAAACTTGACGGTAAAACCGTAAAAAAATACAGCCTTGGTAAAATCAAAGGTGATGTTAAGGTGATTATCCACTTTTCAGAAGCTGAAATTTCAAATGAAACAAATTCTGTTGTTATTAAATCGGATGAGGACAGAGGTACAATTTCGCCTGTTGCCGGTGTTGATGTTGTAGACGGCGGTTTAGACTGATACAAATCGCATTTTTGTATAATAAATAACTGTTGAATTTAAAAATTTATAGTGATATAATTAAAATTATAGTAATGTGGCTATTGATATGCACGAATATAATATTTGCATATCACTTGATTTTACATTCATTATAATATTGCTTTTTTAACTTTAGGGAGGAAAATTTATGGCAAGAAAGAAAAAGACCATGGACGGTAACAGTGCTGCTGCACATGTAAGTTACGCGTTTACAGAGGTCGCTGCTATTTATCCTATTACTCCGTCATCAAATATGGCTGAGGAAACAGATGCTATGGCAGCAAGAGGTGTTAAAAATATTTTCGGACAAACAGTTCGTGTGGCTGAAATGGAATCAGAGGGCGGTGCAGCAGGTGCTGTTCACGGTTCGCTTTCCGCAGGCGCACTTACTACTACATATACCGCATCACAGGGCCTTCTTTTGATGATTCCTAATATGTACAAAATTGCAGGTGAACTTATTCCGTCTGTAATTCATGTATCGGCTCGTTGTGTATCAACCCACGCACTTAATATTTTCGGTGACCATTCCGATGTTATGGCTTGCCGACAAACAGGTTATGCAATGCTTTGCTCTGCAAATGTGCAGGAGGTTATGGACCTTGGTGCAGTTGCTCATCTTTCAACTCTTAAGAGCAGAGTTCCGTTTCTTCATTTCTTTGACGGTTTCCGCACTTCACACGAAATTCAGAAAATTGAAGTTTGGGATTATGATGACCTCAAATCAATGGTTGATATGGATGATGTGCAGGCATTTCGTGCAAGGGCGCTTAATCCTGAAAGGCCTGTTCTTCGCGGTTCGGCAGAAAACAGCGATATTTTCTTCCAGCACAGAGAGGCTTGTAACAAGTATTATAATGATGCAGTTGCAACAACTGAAATGTATATGAATATGGTAAACGAAAAGCTTGGCACAGATTATAAGCTTTTCAATTATTATGGTGCAGAAGATGCAGACAGAGTTATTGTTGCTATGGGTTCTGTATGCGATACAATTAAGGAAACAGTTGATTTCCTCAATGCCCGCGGTGAGAAAGTAGGTATGATTAAAGTTCATCTTTACAGACCTTTCTCGGTTAAGCATCTTATTGATGTTGTTCCTGACAGTGTTAAGACTATTTCTGTAATTGACAGAACTAAAGAGCCGGGTTCTCTCGGTGAACCTCTTTTCCTTGATGTAGTTGCAGCTCTTAAAAACTCAAAGTTCAGTGATGTACCTGTATACGGTGGTCGTTACGGTTTAGGTTCTAAAGATACTCTTCCTGCTCATATAATTTCTGTTTATAATAATATGAATGCACCACAGCCAAAGACTGAATTTACACTTTCAATCAATGATGATGTTACAAATCTTTCACTTGATGTAACAGAAAGCCCGGATACAACCCCAAAGGGTACAACTTCTTGTAAATTCTGGGGCCTTGGTTCAGACGGTACAGTAGGTGCAAACAAAGATTCTATCAAAATCATCGGTGATAATACCGATATGTATGCTCAAGGTTACTTCTTCTATGATTCAAAGAAATCAGGTGGTATCACAGTATCACATCTTCGTTTTGGTTCATCACCTATTACTTCAACATATCTTATCAATAAAGCTAATTTTGTAGCTTGCCATAACCCTTCATATGTAACCAAGTATGATATGGTGCAGGATATTGTACCGGGCGGTACATTCCTTCTTAACTGTATTTGGTCACCTGAAGAGCTTGATAAGCAGCTTCCTGCTAAAATGAAGAAGTATATTGCTGAAAATAATATCAACTTCTACACAATCAACGGTATCAAGATTGCGGAAGAAGTAGGTCTTCCTGGCAGAGCTTCAACAATTCTTCAGTCTGCATTCTTCACAATTGCTAATATTATCCCTGTTGATAAGGCAATTGAACTTATGAAGAAGGCTGTTGTTAAGAAGTTCTCTAAAAAAGGCGAAGCTGTTGTAAACGCTAACTGCAACGGTATTGACAGAGGTTCTAAAGAAGTTGTTAAAATTGATGTTCCTGAAAGCTGGAAAGATGCAGTTGATGAAGAAAAAGAAATTGTTATTCCTACAAATCGCCCTGAAATGAAAGATTTTGTTAAGAATATTCTTCATCCTATCGACCATCTTCACGGTGATGATTTACCTGTTTCAAAGTTTGTTGACAGAGCGGACGGTGTATATCCGCAGGGTTCTGCCGCATTTGAAAAAAGAGGTATTGCAATTACTGTTCCTGAATGGGACGGTACAAAGTGTGCCCAGTGTAATCTTTGTTCAATGGTTTGCCCTCACGCTGTAATTCGCCCTGTTTGCCTTAATGAAGAAGAAGTTAAGAACGCTCCTGAAGGCACACAGCTTGTTAAACATAAAAAGACTGATTATCAGTATGCTATCATTGTTTCTACTCTTGACTGTACAGGTTGCGGCTCATGTGCAAATGTTTGCCCTACCAAGTCACTTACAATGAAGCCTATTGCTTCTCAACTTAAATCACAGCCTGTATATGATGCACTTTCACAGATTGACGCTAAACCGGAAGTTCTTACTAATAATACTATCGGTGTTCAGTACAGAAAGCCATATCTTGAATTCTCAGGTGCTTGCGCCGGTTGCGGTGAAACACCTTATGCAAAGCTTGCAACCCAGCTTTACGGTGACAGAATGTATATTGCAAACGCAACAGGTTGTTCTTCAATCTGGGGTGGTTCTGCTCCTTCAACTCCATATACAGTTGATAAAAAAGGTCACGGCCCTGCTTGGTCAAACTCATTGTTTGAAGATAATGCTGAATTTGGCTATGGTATGATGCTTGCTCAAAAGCAAATTCGTGAAAGACTTGCAAATGATGCACAGGTTCTTCTTGATACTCCTGTTGCAGATAAGGTTCAGGCTTGGCTTGATACTTATGATGATGCTGCTACTAATACAGAAGCAAGTGATGCTCTTATTGCCGCTCTTGAAAATACAGAGCTTGATGGTGAAGCTAATGATGCTAAAGTAGATTTTCTTAAAGATAAGGATTATGCTGCGAAGAAGTATCAGTTTATCTTCGGCGGTGACGGTTGGGCTTATGATATTGGCTTTGGCGGTCTTGACCATGTAATTGCTCAAAATCAGGATGTCAATATTGTGGTATTTGATACTGAAGTATATTCAAATACAGGTGGTCAAGCATCTAAAGCTACTCCTACCGGTGCTGTTGCTAAATTTGCCGCTTCAGGTAAAGTAGTTAAGAAGAAAGACCTTGCTCAAATTGCTATGAGCTATGGCTATGTTTATGTTGCTCAAGTTGCTATGGGTGCAAATGCCGCACAATGCTTGAAAGCATTCCAGGAAGCAGCAGCATATAACGGCCCTTCACTTATCATCTGCTATGCTCCTTGTATCAATCACGGTATTAAAATGCCGTTTAACCAGGCAGAACAAAAGAAGGCTGTTATGGCAGGTTATTGGAATTTATTTAGATTTAATCCTGCTCTTGCTGAAGAAGGTAAGAATCCGTTCTCACTTGACAGCAAAGCTCCTACTGCCGACTATGTTGAATTTATTGAGGGCGAAACAAGATATTCTGCTCTTAAGCGTTCATTCCCTGGTAAAGCAGAAGAACTCTTTGGTATTGCTGCCGAGAATTCAATAGAAAAGTATAATAAGCTTGCAAAGCTTGTTGACTTCTATGCTCCGAGCAAAGACTGATAATAGTTAAAAATATTTAAGGGTAACAGCTAATCTGCTGTTACCCTTATTTTATATTTTAATCGAGCATTATATATGAAAAAAGGAGAAAAAGTGAGTAAATGAGAGATTATCACTATATTTATAAAAATGTTGTTGACTAATGATCTCTCTTGTGTTATTATATTCGAGCAAAAGAAAAAAGAACCGTTTAGGTTAATTATTTAGGAGGATTTGATTATGTCAACATTTTTACCAAAAGCTGACGAAATCACTCGTAACTGGTATGTTATTGATGCAGCCGGCAAGCCTCTTGGTCGTGTAGCAAGTGAAGCTGCAGCTCTTCTCAGAGGTAAGCACAAGCCAATCTTCACACCAAATGTAGATTGCGGTGACTTCGTAATTATTATCAACACAGACAAGGCAGTTCTTACAGGCGATAAGCTTAATAAAAAGCTTTATCAGCACCACACAGGTTATATCGGTAACCTTAAGGAAGTTAAGTACGGCACACTTATGGCAGAAAAGAGCGATTTCGCTATGCAACTTGCTGTAAAGGGTATGATTCCTGATACAACACTTGGCAGAAAGCAGCTTACAAGATGCCATATTTATAAGAACGCAGAACATAAGCACGAGGCTCAAAAGCCGGTAGCTTATGAATTATAATAGGAGGTATCTGAGTTATGTATGAAACTAATCCATATTTCTACGGAACAGGTAGAAGAAAAGAATCAGTAGCTCGTGTACGCTTATACGCAGGTACCGGCAAAATCACAATTAACGACAGAGATATTGACGATTACTTTGGTCTTGAAACACTTAAGCTTATCGTTCGTCAGCCACTTGCTCTTACAGAAACAGGCGAAAAGCTTGATGTTGTATGCAGAGTAAACGGCGGTGGCGTAACAGGCCAGGCTGGTGCAATCCGTCACGGTATTGCAAGAGCTCTTCTTCAGTATGACGAATCACTTCGTCCTGCACTTAAGAAGGCTGGATTCCTTACTCGTGACCAAAGAATGAAGGAAAGAAAGAAACCGGGTCTCAAAAAAGCTCGTCGTGCACCACAGTTCTCAAAGAGATAATCTGTTTATCCAAAACGCTCCTGTTATCAGGGGCGTTTTTGTGCTTTTTTGAGACATGAGGCTCCAAATTCGTCGACGAAGGAGAAACGGATTTGGGAGAAACAGTCCGGTGGACTGTTTCGTGGCGAGTAGATTTTATCGAGCTCGTCGTGCACCTCGCAGGGCGGTGCCCTAAAAATTTATCGTATATAAATGATACTCAAATTTTTAGACCGCTACTAAGCTCTTGTTGTTCCCTTTAACTGCCACAGGCAGCGGTCACAAACGAGCCAGTTCTCAAAGAGATAATCTGTTTATTCAAAACGCTCCTGTTATCAGGGGCGTTTTCGTGCTTTTTGAGACACGATAGATTTTATTGAGCTCGTCGTGCACCTCGCAGGGCGGTGCCCTAAAAATTTATCGTATCATAAATGATACTCAAATTTTTAGACCGCTACTAAGCTCTTGTTGTTCCCTTTAACTGCCGCAGGCAGCGGTCACAAACGAGCCAATTCTCAAAGAGATAATCTGTTTATTCAAAACGCTCCTGTTATCAGGGGCGTTTTTTGCAATTATATCTCTATTATGGTATGATTGAGTTATAAAATGTTAAGGATGTTTAACTATGATTTATAAAGTTACAAAAAATGAGCAACTGAATACCTGCCTTGATATAATTCATAAAAGTTTTCAAACAGTTGCTGATGATATGAATTTGACTAAAGAAAATTGCCCAAGTCATACTGCATTTATGCCTTTGCAAAAGCTTCAAAATCAATTTGAAAACGGTAATTCTATGTTTTTATATGAGCATGTCAATGCACCTGTGGGCTACTTTTCATTAAGTGTAAATGATGATAGTGCAGAGATAAATAATTTATCTGTTTTGCCTGATTACAGACATCTTGGAATAGGCAAAGAATTAGTAAGCTTTGCAGTTGATTATTGCAAAAAAACACTTGATTTAAATAAAATTAAAATAGGAATTGTAGAAGAAAATACGGTTTTAAAAGAATGGTATAAAGCGCTTGGCTTTGTTCATACAGGTACAAGGAAATACGAACATTTGCCCTTTACCGTCGGATTTATGGAATTGGAATTATGAAAGAACTAATTGTTTATCATGTGGTAACCGAAAAGCCTATGTATATAGGTCAACATATTAAATTTGATCAAAATCATCATAACGGAGTATGGCAAAGAGTTAATGAAAAAACGGACATTGTGAATGATATTTATAATTGGCCTGATAACTATAAAAATACGGTTTTAGAACACCATACCTCTGTTGCGTTAAGAGAGCTTGCACTTGAAAAAGTAAGAGTGGATAAATATCCGAATTATCCGTCAAGAATGGCTTGCCTTTATGTTTCTAAAACCCTTGAAGAAGCAGAAAAATGGTTTGACTATTTTATTAGCTTATGTAGGCCAACATTCCAAATTGTCAAACTAAAAGTTAATGGCAATGTATTTTACGGTGATGCAGAAAAATGCTTTGACGGTAGATTAAATGAACAAGAGAATCTTATGCTTGCCGAGCAATATTGGAGTAATAAAAGTTTTAATAATAACTCAATTATCGAAATGCTTGTTGATGGCGATATTGAGGTTGTTGAAATTTTAAAGAGTAAGAATTATGTGCAAAAAAGGAGTGACAGTAATGAACAAAACAGCAATTGCAACTTTTGAAAATATAGATGATATTGTTGATTTAAGAGTTGAAATGCAAATTGAGGATTGTAACAAAACATTAGGTAAAGATTTTTCTTGCTATTCGGATGAATTTGCGCAAATAACAAAAAATCATTTAGAAGATAAATTAAACACATCTATCTTTTTTGCAGTTATGTATATTGATGACAAGCCTGTTGCGATGGCGGCACTTGAAGAATTGACTGAATTGCCGCAAATAACCGTTTGCTGTGATAAAAACGGTAGACACTGCTGTTTGGTAAGTGTATATACAAATCCTGCTGCCCGTGGTAAAGGTTATCAACAACAGGTTATTAAATGCTTGCTTGAGTTTGCCAAATCAAAAGGCTTTACGGATATTACACTTACAACTAACACACCTGATGCAATTCATATTTATAAAAAAATTGGATTTAGGCAAATTTCAAGTAAATATTTTTTAAACTTACATAATTAAATTTTATGCTTGTAAGAAAGGATATAGTTATGAAATCTAAAAAGGTAGTTATTATTTCATCGCTGATTTTATTTATTTTTGGTTTTTTGCTTATCGTTTTAGGTTATTGTTTTAATAAGATGTTCTTAAACCCGTTGATGGTTGAATTGATTAAAAATTTAGGATTTGGTATTTTTTGCAGTAGCGCTGTTACTTTCGGAATTTCCGGACCCGAATATCATATTGTGAAAAAGAAATCATTGGAAAAATATCTTGTGGAATCGAATAAACTATTACATTCGTTTTTAAAAGTAGAATATTTTCAATATGAAACTTATGAGAAAGCTTTGATTGGTTATTTCCATTATAAAGAAATAAATAGAACCTTTCCTGCTGCGAATTTTATAGAAAAAGAAAGCAAAAATTTAAATGAATTAAAAGGTTATTATAAGAAATTCACTAGCATAATTGATAATGAAAGTTTATTTGAAGAAATAATATGCGAAGAATATAAAACAATAACAAAAAAATTGAATAAAGTTATAGAAAGCTATATTGATTTTACCAATAATGTTTCAATTTATGAACTTGATTCTTATTTTTCGGAACTATCTTTTTTAAGCAATAAGGGAAATACAAAGTATAAAAAATGGATATTTTTAAATTTGCACTTGAAAATATATGCGTATTTTGATTCAATTAACTATGTAACAAAACAACTAACGGATTTATCAAAGGATAAAAGTACAAATTATTATTATGAAGCAGCAAGAATAATTGAAAAAACGCAAAACAAATTATGTGAAGTTGATACAGAAAATCAATTAAATATTTCTGCTCGGCTGGATTGTTGTACTAATAAAATTATCTTAAGAAAAGATATAAATGAAATAGAAAATAATATTGAAATTTTGCACTCGAAAATACTAAATAAAAAAGTCGAAAAAACACATCCACGATATTATTCAACAACTAGTTTAATAGTTGATGATAAATAACCCGCCAAAACAAAGCAGTATAGCGAAAACTATACTGCTTTGTTTAGCCATAGCTTTATCCTTATAGTGAATATAGGGTAAAATCTTCTTGAATTCCTACTAAAAAGGTAGTATAATGTCTACTGAAATATGTATTTGTTAAAAATCGGGTGGTTATAATGAAAATTAAAGATATAATAAATAATAAAAAGGTTACTGTTTCATTTGAGGTTTTTCCTCCTAAACAGTGGGATAAAATTGCAAATACCAAAAAAGTAGTAGACGAAATGGTAAAAGATAAGCCGTCATTTATGAGCGTTACATACGGTGCTGCCGGAACTACAAGCGGATTTACTACCGAAATCGCAAATGCCATTAAGCAGGGTGGGGTTGAGCCGCTTTCACATTTAACTTGCCTTACTTCAACCAAGGAAAAAATCAATTCTGTTCTTGATGAGCTTGAAGCAAACGGTATTGAAAATGTACTTGCGCTTCGCGGTGATATACCAAAAGATTTTGAAATGGGTGAAAATCAGTATTATCATAACGCATTTGAACTTGTTAGCGAAATCAAGGCGAGGAATAAGTTTTGCATAGGTGCTGCCTGCTATCCTGAAACTCATCCTGAATCTAAAAACAGGGTGGAAGATATTGCACGACTTAAAGAAAAAGTTGATTGCGGTGTTGATTTTATCACAACTCAAATGTTTTTTGATAATGAGAAGTTCTATAACTTCCGTGAAATGTGTGCGATTAAGGAAATAAATATTCCTATAATTGCAGGTATTATGCCGATTACTAATGCAAATCAAATTAAGCGAAGTGTTGAACTTTCAAATGCTTCACTTCCTGTTAAGTTCAGCAAAATTATGGAAAGATTTGGTGAAAATCCGGATGCTATGAAGCAGGCAGGCATTGTATATGCAACAGAGCAGATTATTGATTTAATGGCAAACGGTGTTAATAATATCCACATTTACACTATGAACAAGCCTGATGTTGCACATCAAATTATGGAAGGACTTTCAGCAATAATAAATGAATAGAACAGAGATACTTCATTATTTGCGCACAAATTCAAAAGTTGATGATAAAAGGCTGATTGATTTGATTGACGATTGCTGCAATGAGGTTAATAAAAGCGTCAGGCCTAAAACTATCAGCAGAATTTTTGAGTGTACTGTAAACGAAGATGAAGTTATTATTGAAAATCAAGTGTTTAAAAGCAAGCGTCTTGCCGAAAATATGAAAGGGTGTAAAAAGGTTTGCCTTTTTGGTGCTACTTTGGGAACGGAATGTGACAGATTATTACGCACCTACACTTCAAATGATATTACAAGAACAATGGTGCTTCAAGCGTGCCTTGCTTCTAAAATCGAAGAGGTGTGCGATGGTATTGAGGATGAACTTAAAGCGCAGGGTATGACTCTTCGTATGAGGTATTCACCCGGTTATTTTGACCTTGATATAAAAGAAAACAAAAAATTTTTTGAACTTATGGATATAACAAAGCGTATAGGATTAACTCTTACGGATACTTACCAAATGGTTCCGTCTAAATCCGTTACTGCTTTTATAGGTATTGAAAATGATTAAATTTTTTGATGGCGGTATGGGCAGTATGCTCAACCTTGCAGCGGGCGAATTGCCTGAAAAACTTAATATCAGTGAACCTGAAAGGGTTTTTGCGGTGCATGATGCTTATGCAAAAGCAGGTGCGCAGTTTATTACTGCAAACACCTTTGGCGCAAATTCACTTAAATATGATAATGTTGATGAACTTGTAAAAGCCGGTGTTGCACTTGCAAAAAAAGCAGGCAAAAAAGTTGCTCTTGATTTAGGGCCGACGGGTAAACTTTTAAAACCTATGGGCGACCTTGAATTTGAAAAGGCTGTTGAACTTTTCGGCGAAGTTGTAAGAGCAGGTAAAGACGGTTCAGATGTTGCAATTATTGAAACTATGAGCGATATGTATGAACTCAAAGCAGCGGTACTTGCAGTTAAGGAAAATTCTGATTTGCCGATTATTACTTCTATGATTTTTGATGAATCGGGCAGACTTCTTACAGGCGGCGATGTTAAAAGTGCTGTTGCAATGCTTGAAGGCTTAAGGGTAGACGCAATCGGATTTAACTGCGGTTTAGGCCCTAAGCAGATGATACCGCTTGTTAAAGAACTTCGTGAGTGTACATCACTTCCTATTATAGTTATGCCGAATGCAGGGCTTCCGGAATCTGTTGACGGAAAGACGGTTTATAATGTATCATCTGATGAATTTGCTAATGATATGAAAGAAATTGCCGAACTCGGTGTTTCTATTTTAGGCGGATGCTGCGGCACTACGCCGGCGCATATTAAAAGAATGATTGAACTTTGCAAGGATATTGACGATAATATTCCCGAAAAGAAAAATGATACGGTGGTTTGCTCATATTCAACTTCAGTTACAATCGGGCAAAAGCCTGTTGTAATAGGTGAAAGGATTAACCCTACCGGCAAAAAACTTTTTAAAGAAGCACTTAGAAATAATAATATTGATTATATAATTAAAGAGGGTATTGCACAGCAGGAAAAGGGTGCGCATATACTTGATGTTAATGTGGGCTTGCCTGAAATTGACGAGGTGCAAATGCTTCAAGACGCTGTGTTTAATCTTCAAAGTGTACTTCCTCTTCCGCTTCAGCTTGATTCGAGTAATATCCAAGCTCTTGAAAAAGCTATGCGTATGTATAACGGAAAGGCTATGATTAACTCCGTTAACGGTAAGCAATCATCTATGAATGAAGTTTTTCCGCTTGTTCAAAAATACGGCGGTGTTGTTGTTTGCCTTTGCCTTGATGAAAACGGTATTCCTGAAACAGCCAAGGGCAGAATTGCTATCGCTGAAAAAATAATTAAAACAGCCGAAAGCTACGGTATTGATAAAAAAGACCTTGTGGTTGACGCCCTTGTTATGACAATATCAACTAATAAGGATAATGCCAAGGAAACACTTAAAGCTGTTGAATATATCAGGCACGAACTTGGTGTTGGTACTGTTTTGGGCGTGTCAAATATCAGCTTCGGTTTGCCTAAGCGTGAAGCTATTAACACAGCTTTCTTTACACTTGCGCTTAAAGCAGGATTATCGGCAGGTATTATCAATCCGCTTAGTGAAAGTATGATGAATGCTTATTATTCATATAATGCACTTGAAGGTTTTGATGATAATTGCACCGAATATATCGAGTCTGTTACTCAATCGGCAAATAATAATGCCTCATCAGGTGTAACAGACCTTAAAACCGCTATTATTAAAGGTATGAAAGAAGATGCAGGTGCCTGCGCTAAAGAACTTTTAAAAGATACCCAGGCACTTGATGTCATAAATAACTATATAATTCCGGCACTTGATGTTGTGGGTGACGGTTTTGAAAAAAACAAAATCTTTTTACCGCAGCTTCTTATGAGTGCTGATTCCGCAAAATCTGCATTTGATGTTATTAAAGAGCATCTCATTCTTTCAGGCCAGGAAAAGAAAAGCGAGCATAAGGTTGTAATCGCCACAGTTGAGGGCGATATTCACGATATTGGTAAGAATATTGTTAAAGTTCTTATGTCAAATTATGGATTTGATATTATAGATTTAGGAAAAGATGTGAAGTGCGAAAGAGTGCTTGAAGAAGTGCAAAAGCAAAATGTTAAGCTTGTAGGCCTTTCAGCACTTATGACTACTACTGTTCCTAATATGGAAAAAACCATTAAACTTATTCACGATAATACCGACGCTAAAGTATTTGTAGGCGGCGCAGTTCTTACTAAATCATATGCCCAAATGATAAATGCCGATTGGTACGCTAAAGACGCTATGGAAAGCGTCAGAATAGCAAAAGAGTTTTTCGGAGGTGAGGCATAATGATGGTTTCAACCAAGGGCAGATATGCCCTTAGAATTATGGTTGACCTTGCCGAAAATCAAGAGGGCGGCCCCGTGTCGCTTAAAGATATTGCCGAGCGTGAAAATATCGGAATTAAGTATCTTGAAATTATTGTATCTTCGCTGAATAAAAACGGACTTTTAAAAAGTGTTCGCGGTAAAAACGGCGGATATATGCTTAATCGTGAGCCGGCAGATTACACGATTTCTTCAATTCTAAATGCTGCCGAGGGCAGCCTTGCTCCTGTTGCTTGTGTGAGCGACGGTGACTGCAAAAACGCACCAAGCTGCAAAACTTATGTTTTGTGGAAAGAACTTGATGATGTGATTGAAGATTTTCTTTCATCTAAAACATTGGCTGATATATTGTAATGAATCAAAAGATAAGGACAACGGATGTTATATCCGCTGTCCTTATTTTTTGTCGGTTCTGCCGAGAATGTAATCTACACTTGTGTTATAGAAATCAGCAAGCGCAATTAAAATTTCCGTTGTCCTTATTTTGTACTGTCTTTTAGCCCTAATAAATAATCAGCCGATACATTAAAAAATTTGCAAAATGAAATTATATCATCAATACTCGGCTCATATGTGCCGTTTTCAATATATGAAATTTTGCGTTGAGTCATATTGACTTCCTTGCCGAGCTTGGTTTGATTTAGGTCCATATCTTCCCGTAAATCACGAATTCTATTTCCGAATTCTTGCTTCATATATATCACCGCTGTTATTCTATCATAGATATAAACTGTCTATTGACAAATAGATAGAAAATATCTACAATCAATATGAACAATATATTTATAGGATGTTCTTTATATGAAGTATAATGAGTTTGAAGTTAAAATTGACGGTGTGCAAATAAAAGTAAACGATAAATATATTTTAATAAACAGTACAATAGAGATTATGTTAAACCAAATAAGCGAAGTTATGATAAACGAACCTGACTGGCTCGGTGTGGGAAAGTTTGAACTTAAATTGGCAAATGCAGAGCTTGATTTTAATCATATATTTTATTTTAAAAGTAGGGAAGAATTTGAAGATGTACTAAAACTTAAAAAATATATAGAATATGCACTAAAAAAATAAAGGACAACGGATGTTATATCCGTTGTCCTTATATCTTTTTTTAATTTATTATCAATCCGGGTAGCCGTTAGGGTTTTGGCTTTGCCATCTCCAGCTGTCCTCACACATTTCTTCAATGCCTCTTTCAGCTTTCCAACCGAGTTCTTTAAGTGCTTTGCTTGGGTCTGAATAGCAAGTCGCAATGTCACCGTCACGGCGTGGACCGATTACATAAGGAATTTTCTTGCCTGATGCTTTTTCAAATGCTTTTACTACATCAAGAACGGAATATCCTACACCTGTACCGAGATTGTAGATAAAGAGTCCGTCTTCGCCCTCAACTTTTTCAACAGCTTTGATGTGGCCGAGTGCCAAATCAACTACATGAATATAGTCGCGAACGCCTGTTCCGTCAGGAGTGTCATAATCATCGCCGAAAACATTAAGGTGGTCAAGTTTGCCGATTGCCACTTGAGTAATATATGGCATAAGGTTGTTTGGAATACCGTTAGGGTCTTCACCCATTGTGCCGCTTTTATGTGCGCCGATTGGGTTGAAGTAACGAAGCAGGCAGATTGACCAGCTGTTATCTGAAACATAAAGGTCTTTAAGTATACATTCAATCATAAACTTAGTTCTGCCATATGGGTTTGTAACTCCGCCAACTTCCATATCTTCGGTAAGAGGGGATACATTGTTCATTCCATAAACAGTGGCTGATGATGAAAATACAATTTTTTTACAATTGTGCTTTCTCATAACATCAAGCAAAACAAGTGTGCCTGTAATATTGTTATCAAAATATTCAAGAGGTTTGCGCACGCTTTCCCCGACAGCTTTTAAACCTGCAAAATGGATTACAGATGTAATGTTTTCTTTTTCAAAAACTTCGTTTAATCCTTCTTTGTTTCTAATGTCACATTCATAAAAGCTGAAATCTTTTCCAGTTAAAGCTTTAATTCTGTCATATGAGCTTTTTTTGCAATTATAAAGATTATCAACAACCACAATTTCTTGACCGGCATTCATAAGTTCAACACAAGTGTGTGAACCGATGTAGCCAAGGCCGCCTGTAACTAATACTGACATAATGCTACCTCCGTAGTTTTAATTATATAATTTCTTTGTTTAATAAGCTTTACCCCAATAAAGCATTTTTTTAGCCGGTTTGCCGCAGCAAACGCAAACATCGGAAATTTCTTCCTGGTCAAAAGGAATACAACGCGAGCCTACGCCGGTGATTTCTTTAACCTTATCTTCGCATTCTTCATTGCCGCACCACATAGCTTTTACAAAACCGTCACCGTTTTCTTCAAGTGCTTTTGTGATTTCGTCCATGGTTTTGCATTTGTATGTTCTGTTTTCTCTGTTATCAAGTGCTTTTTGATAAAGTCCGTCGCGTACTTGATCAAGCTTTTGGGTAATTACTGTTTCAATTTCGTCAAGTGATACTACGGTCTTTTCTCTGTTATGCCTTGTTACAACAACGCATTGGTTGTTTTCAATATCCCTTGGGCCGATTTCAACTCTTACAGGAACACCCTTCATTTCGTATTCAGCGAATTTCCAACCCGGTGAATTTTCACTGTCGTCAATTTTAGCTCTGCATACTTTTTTAAGCTGCTCGCAAAGGGCATTTGCTCTGTCAAGCACACCTTCCTTATGCTGAGCAATAGGTACAACTATTACTTGAATAGGTGCAACAGCAGGCGGCAAAACAAGTCCGTTATCGTCACCGTGTGTCATAATGATAGCACCAATCAATCTTGTTGTTACACCCCAGGAAGTTTGGTGTGGGTAAGCAAGCTTGTTTTCTTTGTTTGAAAACTGAATGTCAAATGCCTTTGCAAATCCGTCACCGAAATAATGGCTTGTACCTGCCTGAAGTGCTTTACCGTCGTGCATAAGTGCTTCAATGCAATATGTACGCTCGGCACCTGCAAATTTGTCGCTATCTGTTTTCATGCCCTGAACTACCGGCATTGCAAGGTCTTCCTGGCAGAATTTTGTATATACATTTAACATTCTTTCAGTTTCTTCAATTGCTTCTTCGGCAGTTTCGTGAAGGGTGTGGCCCTCTTGCCACAAAAATTCTCTTGAACGAAGGAAAGGCCTTGTTGTCTTTTCCCATCTTACTACCGATACCCATTGATTATAAAGTTTAGGCAAATCCCTGTAAGAATGTACAATATCTTTAAAATGCTCGCAAAAAAGTGTTTCGGATGTAGGTCTTACGCAAAGTCTTTCTTCAAGCTTTTCGTTACCGCCGTAAGTTACCCATGCACATTCAGGCGCAAAACCTTCAACATGGTCAGCTTCCTTTTGAAGTAAGCTTTCAGGGATGAACATTGGCATATTTACATTTTCGTGTCCAAGTTCCTTGAACATACCGTCAAGTATTCTTTGAATATTTTCCCAAATAGCATATCCGTAAGGCCTGATTACCATACAGCCCTTAACACTTGTGTAAGATACAAGCTCAGCTTTTTTGCACACATCTGTATACCATTTAGCAAAATCTTCATCCATAGATGTGATGGAATCAACCATCTTTTTCTGGTCATTTGCCATAATTCTAACTCCTTCGATATATAATATGTTTATTATATTACTAAATTACTTTGAGATAATATTATATAATATATTAAATAATATGTAAACACCATTTTTCAACAAAAATTTTTAACAAGAAAATGTTTTTTATGTCAAATTGCCATTTCTTTGCGTTGTTCTTGATTTGTTCATATTTGCTTGATATATTAAGGGCAGAGGTAATATTTACCTTGATATACATAACAATGCTTGAATCTTAATTGTCTTTTTGCACAAATTAGGTTTGTGATTTTTGTGAAATTTGTATAACACTACAAATAGTAAATGATAGGGTTACAAAAAGTATAATTTTGATAAAAAAGGCTTGAAAAAGAAAAAACATTGTAGTATAATCACGACAGTACAAACAAGGGGGTGACTGCAACGTTTGATACTATACTAATGAAGTTAGATCTTCAAAAAGAACTTACCGACCAGCTCGAACTGAAAGAAGTTTTTAGTTTTAAGATTGGTAATTTTAAGCTTGGCTTCGATGAGGCAACAGTGGTAAGTTGGATAATTATTGCGGTAATGACAGTTCTTGCGATTATCTTAACTCGAAATCTCAAAGTAACGGGAGAAATTTCAAAGCGTCAGGCATTGCTCGAGCTTGCTTATGAAAAAGCGCAAGACTTTTTCAAAGGCATTATGGGAGAAAAGGTTGAAAAGTTTATTCCTTGGCTTATGAGTGTGGCTCTTTTCATTGGCGTTTCAAACATTATTGGTTTGTTTGGACTTAAGCCGCCGACAAAGAGTATGCAGGTAACTGCTTGCCTTGCTATTATAAGTATAGTGCTTGTAGAATATATGGCATTTAAGAGCAAGGGCTTTATCGGGCGTTTGAAGGAATTTACAAAACCGATTTGGATAATTACTCCTATCAATATTATGGAAGTTATTACCAAACCTCTTTCACTTTGTATGCGTCTTTTCGGTAATGTAATCGGTTCATTCATTATTATGGAGCTTATCAAAGCATGTGTTCCGATATTCTTGCCGACGGTATTCAGTCTTTATTTTGATATATTCGACGGTTTACTTCAAGCATACATTTTCGTATTCTTAACAGGTCTTTATTTACAGGAGGCAGTTGAGGAGTCGGAGGAAACAACCGACAAACAGAAGAAAAAAATAAAAAAAGCAAGTAAAAAGAATAAAAAGCAGGCTAAAGCCGCTTAAATATAATTTTTAATTATTAAGGAGAATAATATTATGACAGGTTCAGTTATTGCTATCGGTGCAGGTATTGCTCTTATTTGTGCACTCGGTGCAGGTATTGGTATTGGTATTGCTACAGGTAAAGCCGTTGAGGCTATTGCTCGTCAGCCTGAAATGGCTGGTCAGATTCGTACAACTCTTATCCTTGGTGCTGCTCTTTCAGAAGCAACAGCTATTTACGGACTTGTAGCTTGTATTATGATTATTTTCTTGGTTAAATAAAACAGTTTTAATCAAAAACAGTTTGATGAGAAAGGACCATAATTATAATGTTAAAATTTGACATAAATATTCTTTGGACCTTGATTAACCTTATTATCTTTTTTGTGCTTATGAAACTGTTTTTATTTAAACCAATTAAGAAAACACTTGATAAGCGTAAAGAATTGATTGAAGGTCAGTTCAAGGCAGCTGAAGATAAAGAAAAGAAAGCCGATGAGCTTCAGGCTGAATATCAGTCACAGCTCTCCGGCGTTGAAGATGAAAAGAAGCAAATTTTGGCTGAAGCAAGAAATAATGCCAAGGCTGAATATGACAAAATTGTTGCCCGTGCAAATACAGATGCAACAAAAATCAAGACAGATGCCAAAAAAGCATCAGAACTTGAAAGCGAAAAGGCACGCCTTGCAGTTAAGCAGCAAATCGCAGAGCTTGCAATGCAAACAGCTACAAAAGTTGTTGAAAAGGAAGTTTCAGCTGAAACTGATAAAATGCTCTATGATGAATTTTTAAATGAAAGCAGTGATAAATAATGATTCAAAATATTGAAAAATATCTTGACGCACTGTTTTCTGCTCACGCAAGTGTGTCAAGCTTGGAAGAAGCTTTAAACACTGTTAAATCTAACAAGGAACTCAAGGATATTTTTAACGACCCTAATGTTACACTTGAAGAAAAGAAGAATGTAACAAAAGAGCTTTTTGCTCCGTCAGTTAAAGATTTTATTGCAGACCTTGCAGCAAACGGTAAGATTGACAGTTTAGGCGAAATAATTGAGGCTTATATTTCAGCTCTCAATAAGCAAAACAATGTTGCAAATGCAACTATTACCTGCGTAACAGAACCTAATGACGAGCAGTTAAAAGGTATTAGAGAATTTGTTTTAAAGCAGGAAAATGCTGATGATGCTCAAATCAAGATTGTTAAAGACGATTCAATTATCGGTGGTTTTATAGTTACTATCGGCGATAAGCAGTATGATTTTTCTATTAAAACAAAGCTTGACAGCATTAAGCAAAAAGTTATGGATTCAGCAAGAAACAGTGCTGTAACAAGCGAAAATGTACTTGCTGTTCTTAAAAAAGATATTAGTGATTTTGAACTTCGAACTAACAGTGAAGAAATCGGTACAGTAGTTCGTGTTGGTGACGGAATTGCTACAATCCATGGCCTTGACCACGCTATGTACGGTGAAATAGTCGTTTTTGAAAATGGCGTAAAAGGTATGGTTCAGGATATTAAAAGGCATCAAATCGGTGTTATTCTTTTTGACAGCGATTCGGGTGTTGAACAGGGAACTAAAGTTAAAAGAACACATAAGAAAGCCGGTGTGCCGGTAGGTGAAGGATTTATCGGCAGAATTGTAAATTCACTTGGTGAGCCTATTGACGGTAAAGGTGAAATTAAGGCTGATGGTTACCGCCCGGTTGAGCAGCCTGCTCCTTCTATTGTTGACCGCCAGAGTGTAGATACTCCGCTTGCAACCGGTATTCTCTCAATCGACTCAATGTTTCCAATCGGTAGGGGCCAGCGTGAACTTATCATTGGGGATAGGCAAACAGGTAAAACTTCAATTGCACTTGATACTATTCTTAACCAAAAGGGTAAAGATGTTATTTGTATCTATAATGCAATCGGCCAAAAAGCTTCAAGTGTCGCAAAGCTTGTAAATACACTTGAAAAAGCAGGTGCTATGGATTACACAATTGTTGTTTGCTCAACAGCAAGTGAACCTGCATCTCTTCAGTATATATCACCGTATTCTGCAACAGCAATTGCCGAATACTTTATGCATCAGGGTAAAGATTGCCTTATTGTATATGATGATTTAAGTAAGCACGCAGTAGCTTACCGTGCGCTTTCACTTTTGCTTGAAAGAAGCCCGGGCCGTGAAGCTTATCCGGGTGATGTATTCTATCTTCACTCAAGACTTCTTGAGCGTTCAAGCCGTCTTACAGATGAACTCGGCGGTGGTTCAATTACCGCTCTTCCTATTATCGAAACTCAGGCAGGCGATGTATCTGCATACATTCCTACTAATGTAATTTCTATTACAGACGGTCAAATCTTCCTTGAAAGTGACTTGTTCTTCAGCGGTATGCGCCCGGCTGTAAATGTCGGCCTTTCTGTATCCCGTGTTGGTGGTGCAGCGCAAACAAAAGCTATGAAAAAAGCAGCAGGTTCACTTCGTATTGATTTGGCACAGTTTCGTGAAATGGAAGTGTTTACCCAGTTTTCATCTGACCTTGATGAAGAAACAAAGGCAGGCCTTACTTATGGTAAGGGACTTATGGAACTTCTTAAGCAACCACTCGGTCATCCGCTTTCACTTGCCGATATGGTATTTACTCTTGTCGGTGCAACAGGAAAGAAGTTTATGGATGTTCCTACTGAGCAAATAAAGAAATTCCAAAATGCAATGCTTGAATATATGAATGAAAATCACAGTTCCCTTGTTAATACAATTGAGCAAACAAAAGTGCTTGATGATGATACTAGAGAACAGATTTTAGAGGCAATAGACGAATTTAAAAAGAGTTATCAAGAGGGTTAATAATGGCTAATGCTCGTGAAATTCAAGCCAGAATGAAGTCTATTAAGGATACAATGAAAATCACAAACGCTATGTATATGATTTCATCCTCAAAGCTTCAAAAGGCGAGAAGAGACCTTAAAAATACAGAGCCTTATTTCTACACAATTCAAGAAGCTCTTGCAAAAATACTTGAACTTTCACCTGATGCAGGTAATATCTATTTTGATGAAAGAGAAGATGTACCGAAGCAGGAAAGAAAACAGGGTTATATCGTAGTCACAGCCGATAAAGGTATGGCGGGTGCATATAACCACAATGTAATCAAAATTGCAGAGAAAGAGGCTCTTTCCGATAATAAAAATATGCTTTTTGTTGTCGGTCAGGTAGGTCGTAAATATTTTGAAAAAAAGAATATTCCTATTGATATAGATTTCAAATATACTGCTCAAAACCCTAATGTTAACAGAGCCAGAGTTATCAGCGAAAAGATAGTAGAGCTTTTCAGGGAAAAGAAGCTTGATGAAGTTTATATCGTTTACACAAGAATGGTTAATTCTGTTACCTTTGACGCTGAAATTAAACAGCTTTTGCCTTTGAAAAAGGTAAAGTTTGAAAGAACAGATGAAAGCAACAAGTATGGAACCTGCTCTTTTGAACCAAGTATGAATGCAGTGTTTGACCATATTATACCTAATTATGTTTCGGGATTTGTATATGGCGCACTTGTTGAATCATACTGTTCCGAGCATAATGCCCGTATGATGGCAATGCAAACTGCCACAGATGCAGCAAAAGATATGCTCAGAAGTTTGGGTATCGAATATAACCGTGCAAGGCAGGCAGCAATCACGCAGGAAATTACTGAAGTTATTGCCGGTGCCAAAGCACAAAAAATGAAAGAAGATTAGGAGGTGTCCTTGTATGAAGAATGGTAAAATTGTTCAGGTTATGGGACCTGTAATAGATGTTGAATTTGAAGACGAATTGCCGAAAATTAAGGACGCTCTTGAAGTGGAATTAGATGGCAAAAAGCTTGTTATGGAGGTTAGCCAGCACATCGGCGGCAACTGTGTTCGCTGTATTATGCTTGCAGCTTCAGAAGGCCTTTGCAAAGATATGGAAGTTATCAACACAGGTGATGCAATTAAAGTTCCTGTCGGTGATAAAACCCTTGGCAGACTTTTCAATGTAGTAGGCGAAACGATTGACGGACTTGATAGCCTTGATAATGAAGAACATTGGGCTATTCACCGCAAACCGCCTACATTTGAAGAGCAAAGTGCCAATGTAGAAATCCTTGAAACAGGTATTAAGGTTATTGACCTTTTAACACCTTATCCAAAGGGCGGTAAAATCGGTTTGTTCGGTGGTGCCGGTGTTGGTAAAACTGTACTTATTCAGGAGCTTATCACCAATGTTGCCACTCAGCACGGCGGTTACTCAATCTTTACCGGTGTTGGTGAAAGAAGCCGTGAGGGTAACGATTTATGGAAAGAAATGGGCGAGAGCGGCGTACTTGAAAAAACAGCACTTGTTTTCGGACAGATGAATGAGCCGCCGGGAGCTCGTATGCGTGTTGCTGAAACAGGCCTTACAATGGCAGAATATTTCAGAGATGTTGATCATCAGGATGTGCTTCTCTTTATTGATAATATCTTCCGTTTTGTACAGGCAGGTTCAGAAGTATCTTCGCTTTTAGGCAGAATGCCATCTGCCGTTGGCTATCAGCCGACCCTTGCAACTGATGTCGGCGAACTTCAGGAGCGTATTGCTTCTACCAAAAACGGTTCAATTACATCGGTTCAGGCTGTTTATGTTCCTGCCGATGACCTTACAGACCCTGCGCCTGCAACAACATTTGCTCACCTTGATGCAACAACTGTTCTTTCAAGAAAAATCGTTGAAAAAGGTATTTATCCTGCTGTTGATCCGCTTGAGTCTAACTCTCGTATTCTTGAACCTGATGTAGTAGGCGAAGAGCATTACGCAGTTGCCCGTAAAGTTCAGGAATATTTGCAGAAATATAAAGAACTTCAAGATATTATCGCAATTCTCGGTATGGAAGAACTTTCTGATGAAGATAAAACTACTGTTTATCGTGCAAGAAAGATTGAAAAGTTCTTGTCACAGCCATTTCATGTTGCTGAGGCGTTCACAGGCCAGCCGGGTAAATATGTTGCTGTTAAAGATGCGGTTAAGGGATTCAAGGCTATTATCGATGGTGAAGTTGATGATGTTCCTGAACAGGCTTTCTTTAACACCGGTACTATTGAAGATGTTTTGGAAAATGCAAAAAAGCTTGAAAAATAAGGTGATTATATGAATACTTTTCAACTTAAAATAATTGCGTCTAATAAAGTCTTTTTTGACGGTGAGGCTCAAAGCCTTTCTATTCCAAGGCTTAACGGAGGCTGCGAAGCTTATCTTGCAAAGCATGAAAATTGTGTTGTGCCTATTGAATTCGGCGAAATGAAGATTGTTGATGCAAACGGTAAAAAAATCAACGCATTTGTAGGCAGCGGTTTTCTTGAGTTTCTTGATAATGTTGCAACACTTGTTTGCATTTCGGCAGAACTTCCTGAAGAAATCAATGAGCGCCGTGCAAAAGAAGCTCAAATGAGAGCTGAAGAAGAACTTCGCCAAAAGCATTCTCTTCTTGAATATTATCACTCCAAAGCTAACCTTTCTCGTGCTATGGAGAGACTTAAAGTTAAAAGCAGATATACTATGTAATAAAAAACGACTGAAATCAAGTAATTTGGTTTCAGCCGTTTTTTTGTGTAAAAATCCTATTCTTGTAAATTATATTTCTTTATTGTATAATAAATATAACTACATTTAAGGGGAAAATTATGCAGTACAATTTAAAAACAGGTAATTTTTGTGATTTTAGTAAGTTCAGGGAAAATATTATGATTCCGCGTTCTTACTTTATTCCTTTTGCAAATCTTGATGAACTTGCAAAAACAGATATTAGAAATGAAAGATATTCATCCTCCCGTGTTGAATGCCTTTCGGGTGAATGGGATTTTGTATATTATTCAAATTGCAAAATGGTGGATAATTTTTTTGATACAGAAAAAATTAAATTTGATAAAGTAAATGTTCCTTCAATGTGGCAATATACGGGTTATGAAAAGCCTTATTATGTAAATACCAGATACCAATTTAAGCCTAATCCGCCGCATATACCTGAAGATTGCCCGGTGGGTATTTATCGCAGATTTATTGATATTGATAATCTTGATTTAAACTATACTTTGGCATTTTTAGGTGTTGCAGGTTCACTTGAACTTTTTTGTAACGGTAAATATGTAGGTTACAGCGAGGGCAGCCACAATACCGCTGAATTTGAACTTAATGATTTTCTTGTTAAGGGTAAAAATGAAATTGTAGTTCAAAACCATAAATGGACTAACGGTACATATCTTGAAGCACAGGATATGTTTCGTTCTAATGGTATTTTCCGTGATGTTTTGCTTTATAAAACGGGGAACAACTCTATTTATGATTTTGAAGCTAAAATCAGTTTCAAAAGTTCATTTTCTCTTGATTTTTTGCCATCATTAAAAATTAGCGATGATTGTGTGTTGACTGTTTCGCTTTATGATGACGGTGAGATTGTATCATCAAAATCTGTTAATGTATCACCGTCAAATATTGAAAAAATCAGTTTTAATAATCTTGATGTTCACAAGTGGTCAGCCGAATGCCCTTATCTATATGATTTGGTAATTATTCTTTCAAAGGGCAAAGATGTTATTGAAGTTGTAAGAAAAAACATTGGCTTTAAAAATGTTGAAATAATCGGCAATAAGTTTTTGTTTAATAATGAGCCTATTAAACTTTTGGGTGTAAATCACCACGATACCAACGCTAAAACGGGATATGTGATGTCAGTTGAAGATATGGAACTCGATGTCAGCCTTGTAAAGCAATATAATGCTAACTGTATTCGTACATCTCATTATCCGCCTGATCCTACTTTTCTTGATTTATGTGATGAATACGGAATATATGTAATTGATGAAGCTGATATTGAAACTCACGGCTGTGAAACCGAACTTCATAGACCGGGTGCTTGCTCACATAATAAAGATTGGCAGCAACATTATTGGGATAGGGTTTACAGAATGTATGCCCGTGATAAGAATCATCCGTCAATCACAATGTGGTCGCTCGGAAATGAATCACACGGCTATCTTAACCAAGATTATTGCTATGATGAACTTAAAAAGTTATCAACGCTTCCTATTCATTATGAGGGTGTGTGCAGAACTCCACGCTTTGCATATGATGTTATTTCGCATATGTACGCATGGCCGAATATGTGTGAAAAAATTGCAAAGGGCAAATTGCCGAAGTATCGTAAAAAGCCATTTTTCCTTTGTGAATATGCACATGCAATGGGAGTTGGTGCAGGCGAACTTGAAAGATATGTAAAATGCTTTTATTCTTCAGAAAATATGCTTGGCGGTTGCATATGGGAATTTGCAGACCATGCTGTTTACCACGAAAATGAAAAAGTTAAATACACTTACGGCGGTGACCATGGTGAAGAAAAGCACGATGGCAATTTCTGTATGGATGGCCTTTTCTTTCCGGACAGGACACCACATTCAGGCGCAAAGCAAATGAAAAATTGCTATCGCCCTGTCAGATGCCGCAAAATTGCAGATAACAGATATCAATTTTTCAACCATAATTATTTTGAAAATGCAGCATTGAATGTAAAGTATACCTACTTTACAAACGGAGTTGAAACATATTCAAGCACATTTGATGTAAATATTGCGCCTCAGTCAAGTCAGGAGTATGAAATTGACTCGCTTGAGCTTGAAAAGGATAATCATAATTCGGTTGTGTTTGAATATTTAGCAGGTGATTTCTTAATTGCAAGTGAGCAAATTATTTTAAGTGAGGGTAAGCTGAGTGCAGATATAAATTCTGACGGTAAAACCACCGTAAAACCTAGCGAAAATAAGCTTTATATCACTTTTGATAATGGCTCAATGATATTTGATAAATCTACCGGATTTATCACTTCATATATTTATAAAAATCACGAAATGATAAATTCATTCCCTCTCGGTGATTTTAAAGGCTTTGCACCTGCATTTTATCGCGCTCCGCTTGATAATGACAGAAATATTTGCAAATACTGGCATACAATGGGACTTCAAAATACATCAAATATCTGTAAAGGCAGTAGCTTTACAGATAATGGCGATAATATTGTGGTTACAACTAATATTAAATCCCTTGCAAAATGTATTCTTCCGGTTGCAAATACTCAAATTAAATATACAATTTATCCAAACGGTAATATTTTGGTTGATGTAAATTGCTTGGGTGGCGGTGCTGTCAAGCTGTTGCCACGCTTTGGTGTTATGCTTGAAATGCCGAAGGAATATGAAAATATTAAATATTTCGGTTTGGGTGAAGATGTCAATTTGCCGGATTATAAGGAACATACAACAAATAAAATTTATCAAACAACAGTTGACAAACTTAAAGAAGATTATATTAAACCACAGGAAAGTGCGACAAGATGCGATGTTCGCTTTGCAGAGATTACAAATGCGTCAGGCTTTGGATTAAGATTTGAAGCTGTAAATAAACCTTTTATTTTTTCTGCAAGTCATTACACTTCGAATCAGTGGGCAAAAGCAATGCATAGGGATGATTTAGTTGATTTGCCGACTACCTGCGTGAATATCGACTCATCTGTTTTAGGTGCAGGCTCAAATGCTTGCGGTCCGCTTCCCGATAAAAAGGATAGGGTTGGTTCACTTTCAGGCAAAAAGTTAAGTTTTGTGGTTAAACCGATAGGTGAATAAATGTATAAAATAGGAATCGATATTGTTAAAATATCAAGGATTGAAAAAAGTATTAAAAGTCAATCATTTTTAAATAAGGTTTTTACCGAAAACGAAAGGGCTTATTGCAAAAAAGCTGAAAACTTTGCCGGAATATTTGCAGGTAAAGAAGCTTATTTTAAGGCACTTGGAACGGGGCTTAAGTTCCCGCTGACAGATGTGGAAATTGGGCACGATGAAAACGGTAAACCGTACCTCTGCGGTATAGATAGCAGTGATATATCAATTTCACACGACGGTGAATATGCAGTTGCAACAGTAATATTGTGGTAAAGTAAATACACTTTACACTAATACAGGCGGTGTTATTATGAGGATATTAACAGCAAAACAGATTAAAGCAGTTGAAACAAGAGCTTTTGAGTCAGATTCAACCGAAGCTGAGCTTATGCTGAAAGCAGGAACAACTTGCTTTGAAAAAATATGCAAAATATTTGGCGAAAGTCTTGCAAACAGTAGGGTTGGAGTATTTTGCGGCAACGGTAAAAATGCCGGCGATGGCTTTGTAATAGCCGATTTGCTTAAAAAAATAAATGTTTTTACAGATATAATTTTGTGTGATAAAGAGCCTACTGTTGATGAACCGAAAATGTATTATCAAAAAGCAATCAACAATGGTGTAAAGGTGATGAACTTTACGAAACTTGGCGTTGAAAATTATGATATTATAGTTGATTGCATTTTCGGAATAGGCTTTCACGGTGAAGCAAAAGCACCGTTTAATGATATTTTTGATTTTATTAACAGCAGTAACGCAAAGGTTGTCAGCATTGATACCCCAAGCGGTACAAATTCAACCGACGGTTCGGTGATAAATGCGGTTAAGGCGGATTATACTATTGCAATTTCTACATTGAAATTTGCTCATGTGTTGCCACCATCAAATGCATATTGCGGCAAGATTTATACAGTTAATATCGGTATTGATGAAAAACATTATGAATCCTTTTACCCGCAAACTATTACTAAAAAGGATATAAAAAAGAATTTTATCAAGCGTGATTTTAATTCAAATAAAGGTTCATTCGGCCATCAGCTTAATATTTGCGGCTCATATTTAATGCCGGGCGCATCTGTTATATGTGCAAAAGCTGCACTTAAAACAGGTGTAGGCCTTTTAAAATGCGCTTTTCCGAAATCAATATATCCCGTTATGACTTCGCATTTAACCCAGCCTTTATTTAAACCTCTTTGTGAAAACGAAGCTAAAACAATTTCAATAGGAGCGCTCGGTGATGTTTTTGAAGATTTAAAATGGGCAGACAGCGTGGTTGTAGGCTGCGGACTTGGAAATAATGATGATATTCAAGTTGTGGTTGACCAAATTATTAAAACAAGTGAAGTGCCTGTCATTCTTGACGCCGATGGTATAAATGCCGTTGCTCCTTTCATAGATATAGTAAAGGATAAAAAAGCTCCGTTAATTATTACTCCGCACCCTGGTGAAATGGCTAGGCTTATTGGTGAAAGCGTTGATTATGTTTGCTCACACAGGCTTGAAGTTGCAAAAGCATTTGCAAAGGAAAATGATGTGATTATAGTGCTGAAAGGTGCAAATACTATCGTTACAAACGGTGTGGATGTCTATTTTAATACAACGGGTAATCCCGGTATGGCAATGGGCGGTACGGGTGATATGCTTGCAGGTATAATCGGCTCATTTGCAGCACAGGGTATTGAACCTATTGAAGCCTGCAAAGCAGCGGTTTACATTCACGGAAGATGCGGCGATATTGCGGCACAGGAAATTTCAACTCGCGGTATGACTGTTGATGATATGATTTATGTTTTGGGAGCTTTAATGTCCGAATTTGAATAAAGGACAGATTTATTTGAAAAAAACATTAGGCTTTATTTTACTTATCATTTCAATTTTTATGTTTAGTTCGTGTTCGGTTAAAATAAATACCCCTGAAGTACCAAAGGCTTTTACTCAAAATGCTGTGGTTACATCAGGGGATTTTTCATATGAATGTGAAATTTGTAAAAAAGAGGGGAGCGTATCCATCACTGTTAAAAATACAAATGCGCTCGGCCTTGTGATGACTTATGACGGAAAAAATGTAAGTTTTAAATACAGCACTTATTCATATGATATTTCAGGCGAAAATTTTGAAAAAGAAAATGCAGCAATTATTATTTATGATGTAATATCTGCTCTTTCAAACGATAACACAAAACTGCATATTATTGACGGCGGTGTAAAATATGAAGGAAAAACAAATTTCGGTGAATTCATTCTCGTGCAAAATGATAATTCCACTTTAAAATCACTTGCGTTTAAAAACAGTGATTTCAAAATAGTTTTTAAATAAAAAAGTAACCCTATCTGCCACTCGCAGATAGGGTTTAATTTTTTTAGAAATGTATTTTTAGTTTTTAAGGCTGTGCATTGGAGCAGGAATTTTGCCGCCGCGGTTAATAAACTGCGCAGGAGATTTAGTATTTACTTTCATAACCGGGCCGCTTCCTAAAAGTCCGCCAAATTCAAGTTCATCGCCAATGTTTTTGCCGATTGCAGGAATAACTCTGACCGCTGTTGTTTTGCAGTTAACCATACCTATTGCAGCTTCATCTGCAATAATACCGCTGATAACTTCTGCACTTGTGTCACCCGGAATAACAATCATATCAAGACCTACCGAGCATACCGCCGTCATAGCTTCAAGTTTTTCAATCGTGAGTGCACCGCTTCTTGCAGCGTCAATCATACCGGCATCTTCGCTGACAGGGATAAATGCACCTGAAAGACCGCCGACACTTGATGATGCCATAACGCCGCCTTTTTTAACAGCGTCGTTAAGCATTGCAAGGCAAGCGGTTGTACCTGCACCGCCGCACTGCTCAAGCCCGATTTCTTCAAGAATATGAGCAACGGAGTCACCTACTGCCGGGGTAGGAGCAAGTGAAAGGTCAACTATACCGAAGTCTACACCAAGCCTTCTTGATGCTTCCACACCAACAAGCTGACCCATACGGGTGATTTTGAATGCAGTCTTTTTAATCAGTTCTGCAATTTCATTTACAGAATAATCAGGGTGTTTGCTGATAGCGCTTCTTACAACACCGGGGCCTGAAACACCTACATTTATTACACAGTCAGGTTCACTGACACCGTGGAAGGCACCTGCCATAAACGGATTATCCTCAGGGGCGTTGCAAAATACTACAAGCTTTCCGGCTGCAATGCAGTCGTTATCTTTTGTAAGCTCGGCAGCCTCTTTAACCTTTTGGCCCAGAATTTTAACGGCGTCCATATTTATTCCGGCTTTGGTTGAACCGATGTTTACCGATGAACAAATATGCTCTGTTTCGGCTAAAGCTCTCGGAATTGAGTTGATAAGTTCAAGGTCGCCTGCCGCAAAACCTTTTTGCACAAGCGCACTGTAACCGCCGATGAAATTAACGCCGATAGTTTGTGCCGCTTTTTCAAGTGCCAATGCATATTTTACAGGGTCACCGCCGCTGATACCTGCCATTATTGCAATAGGTGTAACGCTAACCCTTTTATTTATAATAGGAATACCGTATTCCTTTTCAATCTGCTCGCCTGTTGATACAAGATGTTCAGCCTTGGTGCAAATTTTGTCATAAATCTTTTGGCAGGATTTATCTATATCCGTATCCCCGCAGTCAAGAAGCGAAATGCCCATTGTTGTGGTTCTTATGTCAAGACATTCATCTTGAATCATTCTTATTGTTTCAAGAATTTCTTTTGAATTTATCAAGGTTACACCTCCTATATTCTATGCATTGAGTTAAAAATATCCTCGTGCATTGCGTGAATTGAGAGGCTGTTTTCATCACCGTATTTTGTAAGCTCATCTGCAAATTGAACAAATCCGACTGTGCTGTTGCTTATGTCAGCAAGCATAATCATACAAAACATATCATCAAGAATAGTCTGGCTTACTTCGGTAATGTTAATTTCATATTTTGCACAGATAGATGAAACTTTTGCAAGAATTCCTACTGTGTCTTTACCTACAACTGTAATAAATGCTCTCATATTGTTACCTCCGATACGCAAATTACTGTATAGTTTATAATCGTATTGCTTAAAATTATAACAGAGTGATAAACTTTTTTCAATAAAGTATAAGAAATATATTTTATTTTTTTGTATTTTGTGTTATTATAACAAAAGCTTATTATATTTACATTATATTGAGAGGCAAAAAATTGGAATATAAAAATATTGTTGATGTTCACACCCATTCAATTCATTCTTTTGACGGAAATGACAGCGTTGAGTCCCTTTGCCTCAGCGCAATAGAAAAAGGTGCAAAAGTTATTGCGATAACAGACCATTGCGATATTGACGGTGCGGATATGAATCCTGATGAGCTTTGCCCGCCGCAGCTTAAAGATTTGAATGAATGTATATCTAAATACAGTGATAAAATTAAAATACTTAAAGGTATTGAAATAGGCCAGGGAATTTACAGAAAGAAAGAAACTCAAGCTTTACTTCAAAAGTATGATTATGATTTCGTTTTAGGTTCACTTCATAATCTTGAAAATATGGAGGATTTCTTTTTCCTTGATTATCAAAAATATGATATTGATGACCTATTGAGTAAATATTTTGACGGCCTTTTGGAACTTTGCCAATGGGGCGCTTTTGATTCACTTGCACACCTGACTTATCCTTTAAGATATATTGTCGCCAGGGAGAAAATTGAAGTTGATATGAAAAAGTATCAAGATGTATGCGACGCTATATTTGAAGAGCTTATCAAAAAAGATAAGGCACTTGAAATTAACACTTCGGGTCTTTTTATGGATATGAAAGATACATTGCCTAATATATCTTTTGTTAAAAGATATAAAGAACTCGGTGGTAAATATATTACAGTCGGTTCAGACTCGCATTATGCAAACAGAGTGTGCCAAGGCATAAACCAAGGCTATGATATTGCACGAGCGGCAGGCTTTGATTATGTTACTGTTTATGAAAAACATCAGCCTAAACTGATTACTATTGAATAATATTTAGATAAGGAATTTTTATATGGAAAAGTTATTAGAAATACTTGAAACAAACCCAAGGCTTTCAAACAGAGAAATTGCTGTTATGCTTGGTAAAACCGAAGAAGAAGTTGAAGCACAAATTCGCCTTTATGAAGAAACGGGAATTATTAAAGGCTATCGTGCCATGATAGATAAAAATAAGGCCAAAATGCAAACCGTAACAGCACTTATCGAAATTAGGGTTCAGCCAAAATTCGGCCATGGTTTTGATGAAATTGCAAACAGAATTGCCCAGCTTGAAGAGGTTGAAAGCATTTATCTTATGAGCGGTGGTTTTGACCTTTGCTGTATGGTTTCTGATAAATCATTTGAAGAAATTGCGCTTTTTGTTGCTAACAGGCTTTCACCGCTTGACGGCGTTATGTCAACCGCAACCCATTTCATTCTAAAAAAATATAAGGAGCAGGGTGTATTTTTTACAGAAGCTCCAAAGGATGATAGGGGGATTTTTTCATTCTGATGGACTACAATAATTATTTAAACCCAACTCTTGTCAGTATTAAGCCGAGTGGAATCAGAAAATTCTTTTCTATCGCAGAAGAAATGGATAATGTTATATCTCTCGGTGTCGGCGAACCTGATTTTAAAACCCCGTGGCATATTAGGCAAACAGGTATCAATTCTCTTGAACAGGGTGCTACAAGATATACTGCAAATGCAGGTCTTTCCCTTTTAAGAGATGAAATTGCCGATTATTATAAGCGCAAATTTAATGTGCAATACGATCCTAAAACAGAAATTACGGTTACCGTAGGCGGTTCGGAGGGAATAGATATGGCTATTCGCTCGCTTGTATGCCCGGGAGATGAAGTATTGGTTGTTGAACCGAGTTTTGTTTGCTACAAACCAATTATTGAAATTTGCGGCGGCGTACCTGTTCCTATTGTTACTAAAAATGAGGACAACTTTAAGCTTATGCCGGAAGAAATTGAAAATGCGGTAACAGATAAAACCAAGCTTATTGTATTGCCTTTTCCTAATAATCCTACCGGTGCGGTTATGCGTAAAGGCGATTTGGAAAAGATTGCCGCTGTAATCAAAAAGCACGATTTACTTGTACTTTCAGATGAAATTTACAGTGAACTTACTTACGGTGATGAGGAGCATACAACTATTGCGTCACTTGATTCAATGCGGGAACGCACTATTATAATCAATGGCTTTTCAAAAACTTATTCTATGACCGGTTGGCGACTCGGCTATGCGCTGGGTCCTGCTCCTATAATTAAGCAAATGACTAAGCTTCACCAATATGCAATTATGTCTGCCCCTACAACTTCGCAGTATGCCGCTATTGAAGCTTTGCGCAACGGTGATGATGATATTAAAAAAATGCGTGAAGATTATGATATGCGCCGCCGCTTTACAGTTGATGCTTTTAGAAAAATCGGACTTGATTGCTTTGAGCCGGAGGGTGCGTTTTATTTGTTCCCTTGTATTAAATCAACGGGCCTTTCATCTGAAGAATTCTGTGAAAAGCTTGTAATGTCTAAAAGAGTTGCTGTTATACCGGGAAATGCTTTCGGTGATTGCGGCGAAGGCTTTATTCGTGTTTCTTATTGCTATTCAATAGATAACATTAAAGAGGCAGTAAGGCGTATCGGTGAATTTATAAAAGAACTTGGAGAAAATTGATGGAAGTTAAAGTTAAAGCTTATGCAAAGATTAACTTGATGCTTGATATTATCTGCACCCGCCCGGACGGTTATCACGATTTGTTTATGATAATGCAAAGTATCGGCCTTTATGATACCGTTACGGTTACCGAAACAAATTCAAAAAAGATAACTATCACTTGCAATATTGAGGATATTCCGCTTGATGAAAAAAATATTGCATATAAAGCGGCAGATGCATTTTTTAAAACAACTAAAATAAAAAATAAGGGTGTAAATATTGACATTGTTAAGCGTATTCCACACCAAGCGGGGCTTGCCGGCGGCAGTGCCGACGGTGCAGGTACTCTTGTTGCACTTAATGAACTGTTAAATGCAGGTTTAAGTGATGATGAACTTTGCAATATCGGTGTTAAAATCGGGGCTGATGTACCGTTTTGTATAAAGGGCGGTACCTTGCTTGCACAGGGTATCGGTGATGTGCTTAATAAAGTTAAACCTCTCAGGCAGTGCTTTATTGTAATTGCCAAGCCTGATTGCGGTGTTAATACTGGCAAGGCTTATGCGCAGTTTGACACAGTCGGCAAGCGCCATACACCTGATAAATTCGGTATGCTTTGTGCAATGCAAAATAGGGAACTTTGCGAAATATGTTCTAAAATGGAAAATGTTTTTGAGCAGTTTATTGAAGTGCCGAATAAGGTGGATATTAAGGAAGTTATGAGAACTAACGGTGCATTGGGAGTATGTATGAGCGGAAGCGGCCCTACTGTTTTCGGTATTTTTGATGATAAAGAAAAAGCCGAAAAATCTGCACTTGAACTTAAAACTCTTGCAAAGGATATTGCTGTAACAAAGCCTGTAAATAAAGGCTGTAAAATTATAAAATAATTGGTGGTTATATGAAAACTTACGAACAAGTTGATAATTATATGCAGGAAATCGGCCTTAAATATGTTAAATCATCTAATGAATTTATTGCCGGCCTTGCTGTGAGAACTAATAAGGATTATACTCAAAAGGTTGCCGCAGAGCTTAATTCGCGTGCAAAGCACAGTAATTCAAGTAATATAGTGTTTTATAAAATAAAGAATGAAACATTTGATGGCTCTATTTATATTTCAGCGGCTTTTGACGGCGGACTTTTCAGGCATTTGGGAAATTTAATTATTGATTACGCCGAACTTTTTGATTCAAAGCAGATATTAGACCTTGCCTGCGATTGCGGTATTGTAACTTGCTTTATAGCAAAAATGTATCCGAACTGCCATATTACCGGTGTGGATGTTAATTCATCCGCAATTGAAAATGCAAATAAGCTTAAGGAAAAGCTTGGGCTTGATAATGTGGATTTTGTTTGCAGTGATGTATTTGAATATGCAGGTGAAAATAAGGCTGATACAGTGGTAACTTTCCGTGCACTTCTTGATACTTGTATGGCTCAAACTAAGGATTTGCCGTTTTTTGGTGAGCGCAGTTGGAGGGAAGAACAATATAAAAATGCATTTTTACCGTTTATAAATATAATAGAAAATAATATAAAGCCTGATGCCAAAGTGTTGAGCGTTGAAAGATATACTGCCGATTATGGTTGGTTTGGATATATGATGGCACTTGAAGAGAAAGGTCTGCATACTAACAGTGAAAAAAGTGCAATTATGCGCGCAAGCGACATTTCATCTGTTAAAGAATACAGTGTGACTTATGCCGGATACAGCGAGAATGATACATACCAAAAAACTTTTGATGATGTACTTTCAAGGGAGTATAAAGCAGGTCAAGGGTATGAGGGTGCTATGGCTGAATTTGCACTTTATTATGACAGTGAGGGCGAAATCAGCTTTGCCGATATTTATAAGGATGATAAACTTTTGCACCAATTTGCAATTGCCGAATCCAAAAAAGGTAAAATAATTTATTATGAGGCTTCGGGAAACAGAAAAAAGGTAAAATACTTCAATGCAAAGAAAAAAGATACGGTTGAGAAGCAACTTTTAGATAATTTATCACTTTACAGCGAAAAAATATATACAGTTAATAAGTACAATAAGTAGAATATATTTCCTTGAATCGTTTTCAAAAAATTCATAATATATTTACTTGTAATTCAAAACGCATAATGTTAGTTCAACATCGAACAATATTGTAAGTTTTGCTAATTTCGACACTTAAAATTATACAAATTAAACAAAATTTATAAAAGCTATTGATTTTTTTGTGCAATAGTGCTAATATTTAGTTGTAGTTAAGAGATAGACAAAATGATTTATTAAAAAGTCATTCAAAGTTTATTAAATAATTACAAATAAGTAATTAACAAATGAGCAAATGAATATTATTATTAAGGCTTTAATCGGTATTTTGTTCGGCGTTGCTTTAGGGCTAGCCGCAGTACCGTTAGCAAAAAGGTTGATTCTTTCCAGAAGCGAAGATCCCGGTGATATTATCGTTTTAAGAAAAAAGTCAACTTACATATTAACAGCTTTGGCAGGGGCTGTCGCTTCAGTAGGCTTGGTATTAACTGCTGATGACGAAATTGCACTGATAAGAAATTTGGTGCTTCTGCTTCCGATGTTAACCATCGCAATAGTTGATTCGTTGATTCGCAAAATTCCTAATTCGCTTTTGCTTTCAATGATAGTGGTTCAGGCGTCATATGTGATTTATCAATGCGTCACTACACACACAAATTACACATTGCTTAATGCAGGCATAGGTTTCTTTCTTGGATTTGTAGCTTTTACAATCCCGACTCTTTTGAAAGTTCCTGTTGGTGCAGGCGATGTTAAGTACAGTGCAGTTGTAGGCTTGATAATGTATATGGGTTGCTATTTACAAACAATGGCCACAGTTGGCATATTGGTTTTGTTGGTTTTCGTATTTTTGAAAATAACAAAGCGTGGGGGAATGAAGACCCTTATCCCCATGGGACCTTTTATTTCCGTCTCGGTAGTAATTTCAATGTGTTTCCCGGTGCTTAATTCTCTGGTAGTGCTGGAAAATATATTTTAATTAACAAATAAATTATTTAAATCTTATAAGGAGGAAAAACAAATGAGCTTTATTAAGGATGAAAACGGACAGGGCATGCTTGAGTATGTACTTATCATTGCTATTGTTGCAGTTATCGCTATCGTTGCTCTTGTAGTTATTAAGAATGTAGCTAAGAACAAGACAAATGATATGTCAAGTAAGATGGAAGACACACGTTTGAATGCAGACTAATAAATAGCGTTTATAAATAAGGAGCAGGGGAATCCTGCTCCTTATTTAAGTTAAAGTAGATTTTTTACAAATTTAGGCATTGATTAAGGGGTGAAAGGCTCTATATGATGACGAAAATTTATAAATACAGATTAAAAAAGAAAGAAGAAGGCCAGTCGATTATTGAATTTGTTCTTGTTCTTCCTATTTTTGCGATAATACTGTTTTTGATTCTTGATTATGGTTGGCTTTTTGTTAACTATATTGAGGTTGAAAATTCTGCTCGTAACGCGGCGCGTATAGCTTGCGTGGAGTATACGAATGTTAATATGGTTAACGGTCAAGTTCAAAGTCCGGTTGATTATACGCTTGACGCGCTTAATGATGATACCACCCCTGAACAGATAGTACATATATTATCGCAGGTTAAAAATTCACTTCCTAAGAAAGTGGATAAAGTTAAAGTAACAATAACATATACAAACGATTTGGATGCTGTTGCTGCTAACAGAAATGTTAAAAATAGGTATAATGGCGATGTGAAGTTGGTTGTTTCTTGCAGAATCGCAACGCTCACACCGGTGTTAGGTTCAGGCGCGGATAAAATGCACAGAACTTTGACATCAACTTCAATATTTAAAGTGGAAAAATCAGATGATGTATAATATTACATCTCTATATTATATATGTAACTAATATTATCTAAGAGGTAGATTTATGAAAAAGGTTTATTTAATAGCAGTAATATTTGCAATTATTGCAGGTGTTGCTACATATATGTTTGCAACAGAAATTGATAAGAAAACAACTTTTAAAGATGCAGATATGGTAACAGTATTGATACCTACTGCCGATATTGATAAAAATGTTGAAATCACAGCAGATATGTTTGAAGGCGATAATCCTCAAATTATCACAAAAGAAATTCTTGCTGCCGATTCAAATGACAGCTATATCAAAGCTCAAAAAGAGCTTGTTGATGATGCTAATAATGTTCATATGATTACTGTTGACAAACTTTATGCAAATGAACCTATCAATAAGAACAGACTTCAGGATAAAAACGGTGATGATGTTGCCCTTTCACTTAAACTTCCGCAGGGTAAGGTTGCTTATTCATTTGATGCAGCCAGTGTAAAGAGTGTTGACGGTTATATCAGCGAAGGTGATACAGTTGATGTACTTGTTAACAAGAAAGATGATTCTGGTAACATTACAACAAAAATAGCTTATAAAGATTTAAAAATCTTAAGAGTTTCTACAAATGCCGAAAATTCAAGTGCTTCTCAAAGCGGAACAAAGATTACTAAATACAGCACCCTTACTGTTGAAGTAACCAAGAAGCAGGCACTTAAGCTTTATGAAATCGAAAGCGAATACGATTATAAGCTTATACTTAATCCAAGACGCTAATAAACTACGAGGAGAGTCCCCATGAGCAGTATAAACATTGTAGTATGTGCAGAAAAAACAGAATATAAAGTTGCAGTTAAGAATAAAATCGTAAACGACGAACTTTCAATTATCGGTTACGCTGATTTTCAGCCTGAATCTAAAATGAGAATTCAGGGTTTTGTTCCTGATGTTGTAGCTTTTGTTTTAGACAGTGATGAAATAACACCTGAATTTTTGACTTTTGTTGAAGATATTAACTTGGGTTCATTTGGTTGCTCTGCAATCATTATGACTGATAATGTTACGGTCGACCTTGTAAATAACGCGGCTCAAAGCGGTATCAGGCGCGTAATGAATGTCAATATCGGCAATGAAGAATTTTTAAATACGGTTAAAAGTATCGTAGGTAACGAAAAAAAGCTTAATCAAAATTTTAATGTTACTAAAAAAGTTCGTTCAAGAGTTTATGCATTTTTCAGCGGTAAAGGCGGTGTAGGTAAAACTACCATTTGTACAAATACTGCTGTATATCTTGCAACACTCGGCAAAAAGGTACTTTTGGTTGACCTTGATTTGCAGTTTGGTGACGCAGATATGGCGCTTGACCTTAACCCAAGTGAAACAATAGTTGACCTTGCAAGAGATACTAACGGTATTTCTATTGATAATTTATCTTCCTGCTGTTGTACTCACGCTTCCGGTCTTTCGGTGCTTGCTTCGCCAAGTTCGCCTGAACTTGCAGAGTATATTCAGTCAAATCATACAAAAGCAATTATTGATGTAGCGCGTAATTATTATGAATATATTATTCTTGATTGTGGCTGTGCATTGACTGACCCTGTAATTACAGCACTTGAATCAAGTGATGATATATTTATGGTTAATGATGTTAATATTCTTTCATTAAAGCGTGCAAAGCTTTGCCAAAATGTATTGTCTCAAATCAACCAGCAGGATAAAGTAAAACTTATTATAAATAAAAATGTTAAAAAGAATAATGTAAAAATCAGCGACTATGAAAATCTTCTCGGCATAGATGCTTACGCTGTAATTTCAAGTGATTTGAAAACAGTAAACAGCTCACTCAACAGCGGTCAGCCGCTTATTACATATAAGCCGAGAGCAGTAATTGCCAAAGATATTTCTACTTTTGCTAATAAGCTTATTATGGAAAGAGAAGGCACTTTAACGGCAGGTACAAAGAAGAAAAAAGCATTTGGAAAGAAGAAATAATTAAATGGGATTGTTAGATAGATACGGCGTAAATGGAGAACCACAGTCAATGCAAGTGAGTCCTTTAACTCACGATGCTTCAAATGATAAATTAGCACGAATTGCTGTTGAAGATCCATTTGCTGAAACAAAAACACGAATTCATAACGCAATCATTGAACAGCAAATAAGTTCCGGCGAAGTTGTAACAGATGATTCAATGCGTGCGCTTATCAATGAATATGTTGAAAAGCCGGAATACAATATTCCCCGTGTTGACAGAGATACTGTTAAAGAGCAGCTTTATGATGATATTATGGGTTACGGCCCTATTCAGTGCCTTGTTGACAGTGATGAATATTCTGAAATTATGGTTAACGGCTATGACCATGTTTATGTTGAATCACACGGTAAACTTGTACTTACCGATATTCAATTTAAAGATAACCAGCACCTTATGCAAATAATTGACAGAATCGTATCCCGTGTAGGTAGGCATGTTGATGAATCAAGCCCGATGTGTGATGCCAGACTTCTTGACGGTTCGCGTGTAAATGTAATTATTCCTCCCGTATCTCTCGTAGGCCCTATTCTTACAATTCGTAAATTCGGTAAAACACCTATTTCGGCAGAAAATCTTTTGACTTGGGGTTCTGTTTCTTCTAAAATGCTCCTTTTCCTTGAAGCTGCTGTTAAAGGTAAACTTAATATAATCGTTTCAGGTGGTACCGGTTCAGGTAAAACTACACTTCTTAATGTATTGTCTTCATATATTCCGACTGATGAAAGAATTATTACCATTGAAGACTCTGCCGAAGTTCAGCTTCACCAAGAGCATGTTTTAACGCTTGAAGCGCGTCCTGCCAATATGGAAGGTAAAGGTCGAATTTCTATTCGTGATTTAGTTGTTAACTCTCTTCGTATGAGGCCTGACAGAATTATCGTAGGTGAGGTTCGTAGTGAAGAAACACTTGATATGCTTCAGGCTATGAACACCGGTCACGACGGTTCACTTACTACTATCCACGCCAATTCCCCAAGGGACTCGATTTCGCGTATTGAAACAATGGTTATGATGTCCGGTTCGGAACTTCCGTCTAAAGCTATTAGGGACCAAGTTGCTTCCGCTATTAACCTTATTGTTCAGCAGGCTCGTCTTAGGGATGGTACAAGAAAGGTAACTTCTGTATCTGAAATTGTAGGTATGGAAGGTGATGTTATTCGTATGCAGGATATTTTCACTTATGAAACAGAGGGTGAAATGGATGCAAACGGTAAGTTTAAAGGTTCGTTTAAAGCAACAGGTATTATTCCAAAATGTGTTGAAAAAATACGAGAAAACGGAGTGAGTGTAAACAATGACTGGTTCCTCGACTAATATTACTATAATTACAATCATTTTTGCTGTTTCAATTGCTCTTTTCGGTTTTGTATTGGCATTTCTTGTTTCTTCTATTCTTACAAAGGATCAAGTTGCTGCCGATAAAAGACTTGATGAGCTCAAAAAAAATGAGGGCGACAGTGAAAATTATGCTTTAGTAAAGCACGAAAGCAGAATTAAAGCAAAAAATAAAGAAAAGAAAAAGCAGGGCGGCTTTTTTGAAAAATTTGCAAGTGCACTTTATACCGAGCTTCAAAGAGCCGATATGAAAATGCGACCTGAAGAATTTTTGACAATTTGGCTTTTGGTAACGGTTGTTCCGGCAGGTCTTATTGTATTATTCTTGCAAAACTCGATTGTTGCATTGGCTGTTATGGTTGTTTGCCTTTTCCTGCCGATGTTCTTAATCAAAATTAAGCAAAAGCAAAAAGTCAAAAAGTTTGAATCCCAGCTTAGTGATGCGCTTATTATTGCTTGCTCTTGTTTAAAATCAGGTCTTAGCTTTTCACAGGCTATGGAAACTATTAGTAAAGATATGGATGCCCCTATCAGCAGTGAGTTTGCATTGGTAATTAAAGAAATGAGTATGGGTTCTTCAATGGAAGAAGCTCTTGATAAGATGTCAACAAGAATTAAAAGTAAGCATCTTCAGCTTATGATTTCGGCAGTTCTTGTCCAAAGGCAAACAGGTGGTAACCTTTCTCAAATTCTTGAAAATATTTCAGATACCATTAAGGACAGAATGAAACTTCAGCAGGAACTTAAATCTGCTACCGCTTCGGGTAAGATGTCAGGTACAATTGTAGGATGTATGCCTGTTGCGATATTAGGTATGTTTGCTTTGGTAAATTCGGATTTCGTAACGCCTATGTTCCACGAAAAAATCGGTATAATACTTCTTTGTGTTGCCGGTGGATTAGAACTTCTCTGCTTCTTACTTATCAAAAAAATTACCACTATCAAAATGTAAGGAAGTGTTATTATGATACCTTTTATAGTTATTTCATATGCTTGTTTTGCTTTATGCATTGTTGTAGTGCTTTTAGGAAGAAAAGGTACTGAAGAAGACAAAAATTTACGCAGAATGAAAACACTTGGCAAAGATGTTGTTAAGGCTGATTATAAAAATGTTGAAACATCGTTTTATGAAAGAAACATAAAACCTATGATTGACAAAATAAGCAATAAAAACAACGAGAATCAAAGCAAGAGTGCCAGAGTAAAAGCTGAAAATGAGCTGATAGCAAAAAAGCTTAGAAAAGCCGGATTACATATTTCAGTATCTAACTTTAAATTTTTCAAAATGGCATTTATCATTTTGACAATAGTATTGTTTTTGGGTATTAGTATTTTACTTATAAATGTTACGCAATATTTCTTTATTCCTATTTTAGTCGGTGTTGTTTTAGCACTTCTTGGTCCTAATATGTTCCTTAACAGTAAGGTTAAATCACATCAGGGTGCAATCAGAGCACAGCTTGCCGATACGCTTGACCTTATGAGTGTATGTATGGAAGCCGGACTTAGCTTTGATGCTTCGCTTGTTAAAATTTCAGAGCGTATGGAAGGTCCGCTTATTGATGAGCTTATTACTGTGTTTAAGCAAATTCAACTTGGCCGAAACAGAAATGACGCATTAAAAGACCTTTCAAATTCAACGGATGTTGATGAACTTAAAACTTTCGTATCAGCTGTAGTTCAGGCAAATCAGCTTGGTATTCCTATTACAAATGTTCTTCAGGCTCAGTCAGAGCAGTTGAGAATAAATAAGAGGGAAGAAATTAAAACCGTGGCAGCAAAAGTACCTACCAAAATGACTATTCCTACGGTATTTCTCATTCTTCCGGCAATTATTTGCATTGTATTAGGTCCTGTTATCATCCAGGTTAAAAACGAAATGGGTGGTGCAGGAGGATTAGGCGGTTTGTTCTAATGGCACTTTTGAAAATATATAAAAACGGCCGGCTTATTCTTGATGAGTGTGAAAATGCAAATCATTTTTTTACTCGCTTTATGGGGCTGATGTATAGAAAGGGTATGGCAGAAAACCACGGGCTTTTGCTGACTCCCTGCAACGAAATTCATACTTTCGGAATGAATTTTGATATTGATACCGTTGCTCTTTCCAAAAATAATGAAATATTGTTTATTGATAGGGCAGTACCTCCGAAAAAGGTGCGAAAAAAGGTTAAAAACGGATATAAAGTTTTGGAACTTTGCTCAGGTGTGGCTGATAAATTAGGTCTTGCCGAAGGTGATGTTTTAGACTTTAAATAATGAATAATAATTCCAATGTGCTTGCAAAACGCAATTGTGCATTGGAATATAGTTCGTTAAATATATAAATTACGCAAATGGAGAATCTTTTTTATGACAAACAATGATGTAGTTGACAGAAACAAAATACTCGGCTCGGCAACACAAGACTTTGGTTTTGACAAGGTTTTACGCGGCTACGATATTAAGCAGGTAAATGAATATATTTCCAATTTGCTTGCTACAAATAAAAATGCAGGTGAACTTTTTGACCAGCGATTTGAAGAATTGAAAAATTCTAAATCAATGCTTGAATACGAACTTTCGCAATCTAAAGGCGAAGTTGAAAAATTAACAAAATTGCTTGAAGATATACGCGCACAGCGTGATACTTTACAGGCACAGGAAACGAGTAAAGGCGCAAACCTTGACACTTCTGTTGTTGAAGAATACCAAGCAAAAATAGATTCTCTTATTTCTAAAAACAGACTTTTAGGCGAAGAAAATAAAAAGCTTGAAGATAAAAACAGAGATTTGCAGCGTGATGTTGCACATCTCACAAAGAAAGTTGATAAAAACAGAACAGAAATTAAATCTTTGAGAGAAGAAATTGAGTCAGGTATGACTAACGAAGCTGATAAAAAGTATACAGAAATTGCACGCATTTATGAAAGTGCAATTGATAAAGCTGAAGACTTGATTTATCGTCTTCAGACTGAGCTTTCACTTGCTCATTCAAAGGTAGAAGATGTCGGCGAAACAAACGAATAATACATCTGTTTAATCTCATAATTTAGCAGAAAGGGTGTGAGTAACTTGAAACCAAATAATCAAAAGAAAAAGCATAGTAATGAACAGGGCGCCGTTATGTTTGCGTCTATTTTTGCAACGACTGCATTTCTACTTATTGTTGCAATGATTATGGATTTCGGTTTATTCTATTACAGGCAGGCTCGCCTTCAAAATGCTGCTGATTCGGCAGCTACTGCTGTTGCGGCCTCAATCGAATCTACTGATGAGGATATGAAGAAAACTGCGCTTTCATATCTTAAAAAGAACGGTATGAATTACGATGAAGATAAGATTCAAATCAAGATAACAAAGCGAGGTCTTCTTGACGAAGCTGCCGCTGCGGATGATTACCTTACCACAGGTTATTTGAAGCTCGAAGTTAAGGTTGAAACGGGAACAATCTTTGGTCCTCTTCTTCATCTTGATTCACTTATGCTTCATTCATCTTCTTTTGTAAAAGTCAGCGCAGATTATACAAACCGTATGCCGAGAGCTTTAAACTATACCCTTTTTGCAGGCTCTTCAAACGGTACTAACGCTGACGCTGCAATGCAAATTAACGGCAGAACCGGTACTGTAACGAATATTCTTTCAAGCGGTCTTGAGTCGTTTTTAAATGGTGTTAATGAAAACCTTATTCAGCCTCTTATCGGCTTTTTTGGCGGAACTCCGAATTATACCGACCTTGTTCATATTAACCTTTCGGAAGCTATTACCAATGGTGATATTCATTCAAATTCAACTATGGACATCGGCGTGCAGGCTGTTAATGTTTCGCGTATTAAAGACGGAAACTTGCAGGAAGCCAAGAAAGATTCCAACGGTAAACCAAAGCAGGCTGTCAACCCGGACGGCTCACCTAAATATCAGACTGATGAAAACGGTAATTACCTTTACCAAGTAGTTAAGGATGAAAACGGTAACCCTGTACCTAAAACCGACAGTAAAGGTAATATAATTTATACCAACCAGCCTAAAAAAGATGCTAACGGTAACCCTATTTATAAAACCGATGAAAACGGTAACTTTATTACTGATGCCGACGGTAATTATGTATATGAAAAAGAACCTGAATATAAGATGGAAAAAATCCCTGTATATGTATATGAAAACTATACACAAAGCACAAGCGGGGATAATTCTGCTAATGATTACGGTCAGGTTACTTATACAGCTGTAAAGGATATTATCTTTACAAATACAAGCTGGAATGAAGACAGTGTTCACCTCTATGTTCAAAACCAGCAAAAGATTGAAAAAACACAAACTGCTCTCGCCATTCTCAATATGATTGACTATGCAGATGTAACCAATCTTGCAACTTTGCAGGAAAAGTATCTGCAAAAAGCTGAGGCGTTTATTGAGTCAAAGAGCGGAGTTATCACACAAAAACAGCAAGATGAAATTAAGGCTCAAAAAGATAATCTTATTTTTGATAAGGATAATAAGGTTATTACACTTGCCGGTCAGGAAGCTATTGTTTATGATATAAACAGAACCGATTCAAATGCTATGCTTGAACAGGCTTATACTGACAGCAATACAAATGCTTCATCAACCGAAAATGACGGCATTGTATTTGAAAAAAGCAAGCTTTTTGACCAAATCAGTAATAATGAAGACCAACTTTATAAAACAAATTCAACTGAACTTCTTTTCCAAAACGAAGCAGATACAAAAGATACGCTTGATTATCAGTTAGAAGTAGGTTCGGGTAATAATAAATATACAATTAAAGTCACAGGTGATAAAGTTGACCGTGACTATGCTAATACACACAGCGAAGGCCCGGGTTCAACATACAGCAGGTCTGCTACTGCTATCGACGCCAAGTATGCTATGTATAAAACATTCCAGCAAAGACTTGGCGAAGACGGATTTATTACAACACCTAACCTTAAGCCATACTTTGTTCGTATGACTAATAAGTCGGTTTCAAATTCAATTAAATCAAAAGATGATTTTGATACCAATGCTGATTCAAGTGCAACAGTTCGTTCTGCTGTTGCTGACCTTGGCACTCAACTTCAAGGTATCCTTGATAAAACAAGTTATGATGACTCAACTTATTCCGATGTTACAAAATTAACATCCAAGGATACTTCACCGTTCTTTACTCAGTATATGGAAACAAAGAGCGGCGGTCTCACTAAACTTGAAGGTGATGATCATACTACTTATAAAGGATATAAACTTTATAATTCTAAAGATGTTCTTAAAACTCCAAGTGAGTTTGTAAACGAATATAAAAAGTCTTATAAATTTGCAGATGTTGCCAATAAAAAGTATTTTGATGATAATATCAGCGGTAAATACGCAAATGACGCTGTTCAGGCTAAAAAGAAAACGATTAAGGATGAAAATATTTCTGTATCCGAAAAGTATGACAGAGTTAAAAATGACGGAACTTATAATAGCCTTTCATCGCAATCACTTCCAAACAAAACAGATGTTTTTCTTGGTGATACTGCTGAATTTAATAAGCGTGCTGAATTTAATAATAAAGTTAACGACTTTTCTGTTTCAGATTTGCAAACTGCCGAAGTTGTTAACAAGGATAACAGCGTACCTGACATTAGCGTAGACTTTAACGTTGCAGATTATATGCCGAATTTGGATAAAACGAATAAAAAAGTATATGCGAAGTCAAACGCTAAATTTGCACAGGATAAAACTGAAATATCAGGTTTGTCATATGAAACATCTAAGCAAAACGATATGACAAATAAATGGTTTAATTGCAGTGTTAGTCCAACAGATAAATTTCTTGATAAGAATTCTTGTTATATTACAGGTCCTGCTTCATCCGTTGTTTACGGTTCACTTAATGTAAAAAACGGAAAAAATATGGATGTAGGCCAAGAAGGTAAAAGCGATACAACACTTATTGTTAAAGACAATATCAATGTTTCCGACGGTGAACTTCAAATCAGAAAGAACAGTGTTGTTTTCGTTTTTGGTGATGTATATTGCAAAACTCTTGTTATGGAAAGCGGCGCGCGCCTTTATGTTCAGGGTAATTTCGCTTGCAAGAGTGCAACGGTCGATGAAAATTCATTAGTATATATCGGCGGTACCACCACTTGCGATGACGGCATGACTTTAAACAAAGATGCAACGCTGAATTCATACGGCGATGTTATTTGTAAAGATAATGTTGTTCTTGGAGAGGGCGCAAATATAAATACACATGGTAATTTTACATGTCTTCCAAATGACGACAACAAAGCGGTAACAATAAATTCGAATGCTTTAATTAAAGTTCAGGGCAATTTCAATTGCAAAAAGCTTTCAATGCTCAGCAATTCAAACCTTTATGTTGCGGGAAATATCACTTGTAATTCAACTGATTTTTCATCTGGCTCAGATAACCAAGTTATTTATTGCGGCGGTAATGCTGTGATTCATAATGATTTTGCATCAAACAGAATTATAAAAGCAAAAGGAACTTTGCAGTTAAACAATGTTAATATCACCGCAGCTAATCAAGATAATCTTTATGCTGGCGGCGGTATTGTTTGCGGTGATTTTAACGCAAATGGCGGTACAAACTCAATAGCTTTGTGCTACCCTATAACTGTAAACTCAACATTAAGATTAAGTGAAAATTCAACTGTAAAAAGTTCATCGGATATTACAATAAAAGCTGCTGATTTGAAAGGTAATAATACCATTCAAACAAGAGGTAAGTTTACAGTAACCGAAAACTTTGTTGTAACGAATGCTTCAAAAATCATAGTTGACGGTGCGGCTAAATTCAAATCTTTATATTTGAATGATTCGTCACAGCTTCATGCAAATTCCGGATTTAATGTTGACGGCGTTCTTCAATTAACAAATAAATCTGCTGTCTATACTAATAATGCTGTACAAATTACAGGTGATATTTCACTTTACGATTCAGCAAAAGTTATAGTTAACGGAAAGCTTACAGCAAAAAGGATAGCCACTTCTGTAAATAGCAGTTTGATTCAGGCAAGAGATATTGTATTTACTCAAACAAGTGATAACAGCGGTCAATTTAATATCGCTTGCCGCATTGAATGTTGGGGCGATATTACATTTAATTGCTATGTTAACGTTGTTAGTGGCAGTGAAGTAATTGCAAAAGGCAATATTAACGCAAACGGTATTTTTAAAGGCAATAAAAATAAAAACGGTAAAACCGGTTTGGATATTTCCGGTACAGTATATTCTGTTCAAAATGTAAATACATTATATCCTTTAAAGCTTCAATCAGGTAAACTTTATTGTGCAGGTGATTTACAAGCTGCCCAAACTGATTCAATTGAATTTAATGAAGCTGTGCAAATTAAAGGTACTAGCGAATTATATGTAACAGGTATTGTTAACAGCGGTATTGAAAGAAGATTTAAACTCTATTCTGATAATGGAGAAAAAGGCTCAATTGTCAGCATTTTCGGTTTGAATGGTAATTCAGGCAGCTATATCAATGCTCTTTCATCTAATATAGATGAATTTACAAACAATCAGCCTGAGTCTCGTATCTATTTAGGTGACGGCTCGATTGAACAAACTGCCACAAAATCAAATTTGACTTTTTCAAAGCAATTTGTTAATGACGGTTCACTTTATCTCTATGGTTCGCTTAGTGTTAGCCATAATAATATTGTCGGCAATAACGGCGGATTGACCCTCATCGGCGGCAATTTGACTATGTCGTCAGGTGCTATTTCCTTGTCAAATTCACATAGATTGATTGTTTTGGGCTATCTTTCATCTAACGATGCAGTTAATTTAAATTCTTCTTCAAAGCTTTATGTTGCAAAGTACATCAGCATAAACGGCTTGTATGGCTCGACAATTACATTAAATGATAATTCGTATATTATAATAGGAGGTTCAACACAAAATTATTGCAGTAGCATCGATATAAATGGCGGTTCTAAATTCTGGTCACTTGCACCGGTTTGGACTACTTATGTCGTAAATGTTGAAAGTTCAAGTGCAGATAATTTAAGTGAATTCTTCTCAAACGGTAAACATACAATAAGTCAAACTGATACAGCCGGTAAGAAAACGGATGTTGTAATTAACGGATTATACATTGCTGACAATATCGGAGATAAGATATTGAATTCTTTAACAATTAAAGAATTTGGTAATATAACACATAATGGTTCGTTAACTGTTCTGTCTTCTTTGAAAGTTGAATCCGGTGGATACCTTTGCATAAAAGATGAGGTTCAATTGGGCAGTGTTAGTGCGTTCTCTAGTCATTCTGCCAAAATTTCAAATGGTGGTAATATGTATCTTATGGGTGGCCTCAACATAGTTAACAGCGGTGGCTCGGCTAAAGACCCTGAAATTGCTTTTACAAGTGATAATGCAGATACATTTATTGCCGGTGACTCCTCAAAAACACTCACACTTAAGGGAGCTTTGCATACAAGAGGTACGGTCAATATTGGCTATTCACTCGATATTAAGGGTACAAACAAGGTTGACGGTATGGAAAACAGAGGCGTAGGACTTTGCGTTCTTTCCGGCACAACTAACATAGGCGGCAATGTTTCGCTTAATGATGGTGAGGCTTTGTTTGTTAAGTCAGGCGCACTCGGTATTCAAGGCGATGTTAATATGGCTTCCACAGTTTATAACTATGGCAAGATGTATATTTTGGGCAACCTTAATGTTGATTGGAGTAAAACCCAGTATATTACCGATAAAGAAAAAGATGATATGCATCAGGGTTATTCACTTAAAAACGGTAAAACAATCGGTACGGTTGATGCATATCTTTATATCGGCGGTACAAATGAACTTAAATTTTACGGTTTTGTTAAAAACTGCGGCGAAATTTATTCTAATGCAGGTATGCAGATAGCAGGTTGGTGCGATATGCCGAGCGGTGCTATAAACAGTGCTGCAGCAATTATTAACTATAAGAATGCTAAAGCGCACTTCGGCGGCGCAGTTAACCTTAACTCAAATGCTTTTTACAACGCTGAAAATGCTGTTTTTGACTGTGACGGTGATTACACTTACGGTATAGTTACAATTAACCTCGGCAAATTTGCAGTTTCAGGCAATGTTGAAATGAATAAGGATTCATTAAACACTCCAAAATGGAGAAACGAAAAGTCAATGTCATTTATGAATGGTGTTGACAGCATTAACGGCACTGAGTTTAAAAAGGCAACTGTATATATCGGCGGTAACTTAAAGCTTGGTTCAAACGAAAAAGACGGTAATGCAGGTTCATACTTCACTATGGGTACTACCTATATAGGCGGAGATTTGCTTGATTATTGTAATCGTGGTAATTCGTACTATGCAACTGCTATTTGGGCATATAACCACTCTAATACCTTTATCGGTGGTGATTGCTTCGGTGGTGCAGGTATTGCGGCAGGTAATAACAGTATCTTTATGGTAGGCGGGGATTACCAATCAAAGCGTGCTACAAAGATAAATATTGAAATGTTTACTTATAATGCAGTTGATGCTACTTATTATTCATTCTGTGATGATAAACGTTCTTACCACGATGATTTTGATAAAAACCCTAATAAGTACAGAAGTTCATATTTCTATGTTGGCGGAAATATGCTTAATAATACACTGGGTGAAAGTCTTTGGACTAAGTCGTTGTCAACAGTACCTGAAAATAATTCGCGTGACTTGGATATTTATTCAAATGCCAATGTTTATGTAGGTGGTTCGCTTTACACTTATTCAAGAGTTTATATGAAGCAAAATGTAACTCTTGCAGTTGCAGGTCAAAAGTCACTTAATGATCCTGATACTATCAGTATTATTAAAAACGCTATTTTTGACAGTTCCAAGAAATCAGACCTTGACGCTATAAGAATGGAGAATCTTATTAAAAATAACGATTACAGATTCCTTATTTTCCAATGTCTTGATGAAAATATTTGCTCAAAGATTATTGTAAACGGAAATATGTATGTTCGTGATACAGCTAAGATTCGTGATATGACCAAGAACTATATCAACGGTAAGTTCACTTGTGATGATTTCGTTGAAATCGGTAAATCTCTTCTTGATGATGATGAGGATAGGTCACAAGCGTCGGATGTTAACGGTAAGTTCTTCACCAAGGGTGACAGCCTTAAAAAATACACATTCGCTAATGCAGGTTACACCTATGTAGGCGGTAATTTTGAAAGCGGAAAGTATACAAAGGTTTATGCTTCAACTACCCTTCGAGTTAAAGATGATTTTATAAGTAACAAATATTTAACTCTTCGCCACGATGCAAAGATTTATGTCGGCAAAAAGCTTAAAACCCTCACTTCTGTTGAAGGCGGTTCATACAGTGAATTCCATGTAGGCGGCAGCTTGCAGGCTTCAACTTCGTGGATTAAGATTCGTGATTGCACTACTGTTTCGGTAGGCGGTAATGTTACAGCACTTTCGTATATTGAACTCGGCAAATCCGGTGATTATACAAGGACTATTAACGGTAATACCGTTACTGAAAATACTGCCAAAGGTGTAACCGAAGGTAAAGAACCTGAATATTCGGATTCAAAGGGCGATAATGAAAAGACTGACGGAAGTACCGATGCAGGCAAAGATGATAATGATACACCGCTTACAAATGACGGTGCTAATATTAAGAATGAGCTTCAAGCTGATTCATCCGATAATGCAAAGGGTGGTACATTCTTTATCGGTCAGTCACTTGTATCATACGGCGGTCAAATCTTTGAATACGGTTATTCGCAAGTTGCAGTAGGTAACTATGTATTTACTCCTAAATATCTTACATTAAGGCATAATGCAGATTTATGGGTAATGCCGGAAACCTTTAAAAATGCAACATATAAGTATAAACCGTATGTAAGTGATTCTGACGGTTCACTTTGGGGTGATATACTCGATGCGCTTAAGAAATTCGGCTATAACCTTAAAGAAGAATTCAAACCGAAGCAGGGCAGTATTTATACACTCGGTTCATTAACTCTTAATAAGAACGCTTCAATTATGGGTACTTATGATTGCCTTGTTCAAGGCCAGTGTGTACTCAGGCAGGACGCACTTATTTATCTCGGCCACGACTTTACCTGTATGGCAAGCAGCCTTAATGTGAATATTGATTCAATCAAGGGTAATACAAGTCTTGCAGGTTTTGACAGCAGGGGTACATCATCAGCTGACGGTCAAACTTCTTTCCCGGTTCTTATTTATGCTGATAATAACATAAACATAAATACCACAATAGATATGCGCTTAACTTACCTTGTTGCAAATAAGGGTGATGTTAATTTGTTTAACTTCTACTCAAAGGCAGATAACGCAGAATATAATGCTAAACAGCTTCCTAATTCTATCGCTTCATATCAGGGTAATATCAAGTATTTTGCCGGTTACGGTAAGCTTGGTGCATTGTTCTATGCGCCAAACGGTAAGCTTGATTTTGACGGCTGGTATCAGGAAATTTGGGGCTGCGGTATTGCTGATACTATTGAAGATAATGCATATTACTTCAATTTGCACAGATTCCAAAATTGGCGGACTTTAGACCTTCACCTTGCACAAAGCGGTAATATATTTATCATATCTGAAAATGAATATAACAACGCAAGTGATAAAGTGTTTAACTACGATTTGGATGATTCAAATACGGATATGGCAACAGGCGGTTCAAGTGTATTCTTCCCTCGTGATGTTCTTGATAATATCCCGGGTGAAAACTATTAAAAATCAATATTTTTACAAGGCAATTGTCATCTGGCGATTGCCTTGTTTTTTGTTTTAATTTTTTTATTATATATTTAACAGTTAATAATAAAAATATATTGCATTTTTATATTTTTGTGTTATTATACTATCGAGAAAGGTTTTGTCTAAATATTGCGGAAATTTGATGTGCCTTTTTCAAAGTATTTTGTATCTAAACTATGGAGATAATATTACAATGAAAAAAACTAAAATCATTTGTACATTAGGGCCGGCAACAGATAATCCTCAAACACTTGAAAAAATGGTTCTTTCAGGTATGGATGTTGCAAGATTTAATTTTAGCCACGGTGCATATGAGGATCATGAAAAAAGACTTAAAGAAGTTATTGCAGTAAGGGAAAAGCTCAATGCACCGATTGCAACTTTGCTCGATACCAAAGGACCTGAAGTTCGACTTGGCGATTTTGAAAATCCTGACGGTGTAGTAATTAACGAGGGCGACAAATTTGTTTTAACTACAAAAATGTGCCTTGGCAATGAAAAGAAATGTTATGTTAATTATGAGGGACTTCCTCGTGATGTTAAAGCAGGAACAGTTATTCTTATTAACGATGGCCTTATTTCAATGAAGGTTGACAGCGTAAAAGGCAGTGATATTCATTGCACCGTTATTGACGGCGGACTTTTAACAAACCATAAGGGTGTTAATGTTCCGGGTGTTGAACTTAATATGCCTTATCTTTCCGAAAGGGATATGAATGACCTTAAATTCGGTGCAAAGCACGATTTTGATTTTATTGCGGCATCATTTGTTCGCAGTGCTACTGATGTTACAATTCTTCGCAATTTTGTTGAAGCAATAGGCTGGAAAGATGTTAAAATTGTTTCTAAAATTGAAAACACACAGGGTGTTGATAATATTGATGATATTATTGCTGTGTCTGACGGAATAATGGTAGCAAGAGGGGATATGGGTGTTGAAATTGATTTTCAGCGTATTCCTGCTATTCAAAAAATGATTATAAGAAAAGTGTATGATGCAGGCAAAATTGTTGTAACAGCAACGCAAATGCTTGAATCTATGATAAATAATCCGCGCCCTACAAGAGCGGAAATTACTGATGTTGCAAATGCTATTTATGACGGTACAAGCGCAATTATGCTTTCGGGTGAAAGCGCTGTCGGCAAGCACCCGATTGAAGCAGTTCAAACTATGACTTCAATTGCACTCACTACCGAGGGAGATATTGATTACAAACGACAATTCGATAATTTTTATCCTGAAAGCGGCGGTAAGGATATTACATCTGCTATCAGCCACGCTACCGTTACTACTGCACACGACCTTAATGCGTCTGCAATTATTACTGTAACTAAAAGCGGCACTACCGCCCGTATGATTTCAAAGTTTAGGCCGCAAACATCTATTGTTGGTGCTACAATTAACCAAAAAGTATGGCGTCAGCTAAGTCTTAGCTGGGGTGTTAAGCCGGTACTTTGTCAGCTTAAAAATAATACTGATGAACTTTTTGACCACGCAGTTGAAGTTACAGTTAAAGCCGGTGTGGCTAAAAAGGGAGATACAGTAGTAATCACAGCAGGTATACCGCTCGGTATGTCCGGCACAACAAATATGCTTAAGGTACACAAAATAAATGGCTGAAGTTAAGTTTTTATTATATTCCGACCCTGATTTTATGCTTGTTAAAAGTATTCGTATGCAGGTTTTTATGAGTGAACAAAATATAAAAGGCGAGGAAGAGTTTGATGAGCTTGATAAAAGAGCGCTTTTTGCCCTGCTTTATGATGGCAAGAGTGCTGTGGCAACCGCCAGAATTACGGAAATACCGCAGTCAAACGGGCTTAAAATAGGCAGAATTGCAGTGCTTAAAGAATATAGAGGCAAGCATTACGGGGCAACGGTAGTTAACGCTGTTGTTGCCAAATCTATTGAAGCTGGGGCAGAACGAATTTATGTAGACGCTCAAAATCACGCTGTTAATTTTTATGAAAAGCTCGGTTTTCGCATTTGCGGCAGAGAACTTGTTGATAGGGGAATAGTTCACACACCTATGTGTATTGATAAAGGAGATTTCAATGTCGAAGAATAAAAGTAAATCAGGCATTGCTGTAATAGTAATTCTTGTTCTTGCTCTTTTGGGTATCACAGCTTATGTTGGCTATACCTATGTTCAAAAAGATGTAAGCGGTAACAGAAATACCAAAACGGAATATAATCTTGTTATTGAAAAAGATGATTTTGCTTACCAAATAGGTGAAAAATTAAAATCAAACGGAATTATTAAAAATGATACCGTTTGGAATTGGTGGATGGATAAGCATTATCCTAAATTCACTTATATCAACGGCGAATATAATATGACCTCATCAATGAGTTATGAGGAAATTGCAAAAAAACTTCAAAATCCCGATATTTCACATAAAAGCATTTCGGTTTGCATTCCCGAGGGATATACTGTTTTTGATATTGCAGATACTTTAGAAAAAAACAATATTTGTAAGAGGTCGGATTTTTTAAATGCCTGCAAAAATAAAAATGATTATAATTATGATTTTTTAAACGAAGCATATATGGGCGAAAATGTTGCTTATCAGCTTGAAGGCTTTTTGTTTCCTGCAACATATGATTTGCCGGAAAACAGTAATGCAAAAGATGTTGTGGCAACAATGCTTGAAACATTTGACGGTAAAATCAGCGATGAATGGACTGATTATTGCGAAAAAAACGGTATGACTCTTTACGAGCTTGTAACACTTGCATCGGTTGTTGAAAAGGAAACGCTTGGTGACGGCGTTGCTCAAAATATTGCATCTGTATTTATTAACCGCCTTAATATAGACCAGCAGCTTCAAAGCGATGTTACTATATTTTACGGTAATAAGCTTCGTGAAAACGGATTTGGCACAAGTGTTGTTGAATCGTATAATACTTATAAATGCCCGGCGCTTCCGAGCGGGCCTATTTGTAATCCGGGTGTTGAAAATATAAATGCAGTTGTAAATCATAATGATACAGGCTATTATTACTTCTTTTCCGACCTTGAAAATAAATTCCATTTTGCAAAGGACTACAAAGAATTTGAAAAACTTAAGCAAAAATATCCTTGGCAATAAAATTTATAAAATAAATCTAAATTTTGTATTGACAAATTGATGTGGCTATGTTAATATATCTACGCAATAAAGAAGAACGCATCGTTCTCCCCTTCAGCTAAGCGAAAAGGGCAATAATTTATTTGTTAATTGATTATTGAAGTGTGAACGGATATTGCGTTCACACTTTAATTTTTTATAAGAGGTGTTTTTTATCAGCAAGGAAACTCAACAAATCAATAATGAAATCAAAGACAAGGAATTACGCGTTATTTCAGCCGACGGTGAACAGCTTGGTATTATGAGCGCAAGTGATGCACTCCACATAGCTGAAACAAAAGGCCTTGATTTAGTAAAGATTGCTCCTCAGGCTAAGCCACCTGTATGCAAAATTATGGACTATTCAAAGTTCCGTTATGAGCAGGCTAAGCGTGAAAAGGAAAATCGCAAAAATCAAAAGCAGGTTGAAACAAAGGAAATTCGTCTTAGTGTTACTATTGATGTCGGTGACTTCAACACAAAAGTTAATCAGGCAAAAAAGTTTCTTGCGTCAGGTCACAAGGTTAAGGTTTCAATTCGCCTTAAGGGCAGAATGATGACTCATTCAGACCTCGGTATTGAAAATATGAAGCGTTTTGCAGCTTCACTTGAGGAAGAAGCAAATGTTGATAAAGCCCCTAAACTCGACGGTAGGCAAATTCTTATGTTTTTGTCTCCTAAGGCAAGTAAATAATCACACGGAGGAATAAATTATGCCAAAAATTAAAACTCACAGCGGCGCAAAGAAGCGTTTTAAGACAACAAAGAGCGGCAAGGTAAAGCGTGCACATGCTTATACCTCACACATTCTTACTAAGAAGTCAACTAAGCGTAAGAGAAATCTTCGTAAAACTGCAGTTGCTGATGTTACAAACCAGAAGCAGTGCAAGAGACTTGTTCCTTACAAATAAGAAGAATTTGCTTAATTATTTAGGCATTAACATTAACTCGGAGGTATATAGATATGGCAAGAATTAAGGGTGCTATGGCAACTCGTAAAAGAAGAAAAAAAGTATTAAAGGCAGCTAAGGGCTACTACGGCGGAAAGCACAGACTTTTCAAGACAGCTAAACAAGCTGTTATGAAGAGCGGACAGTATGCATACATCGGCAGAAAGCAGAAGAAGAGAGATTTCAGAAGACTTTGGATTACTCGTATTTCAGCTGCTTGCAAGGCAAACGGTACTAACTATTCAACATTTATGAACGGACTTAAGAAAGCAGGCATTGACCTTAACAGAAAGATGCTTTCAGAAATTGCTATTTCTGACCCAACTGCATTTACTTCACTTGTTGAATCAGCTAAGGCTGCACTCTAATTTTAGTTAGATATTCAAATTAACCCACTCACTTGTTGAGTGGGTTTTTGTTATGGTAAATTGCAATTTACAAATAGTTTATTGAATTGACAGGCAAATCAGATTTTTAAAATATAAAAATCGCTTCGGGCATATCGGGTAAATTAAACTTGAAAATGCAAAATTTTCAGCGGTAAAAGATGTTAAATTAAACCAAAGGCTTAAAAAGGTTTACTATTCTTTGCAGGATATTTGCCCGCAAATAAATATCGGTGTATAATAAAGGCGCAGATGAATTTTTATATTCATCTGCGCCTTTATATACATTTTCTGCTATTCTTTATTTTCCTTTATCATCATTTTTTATTTACATTATTACTCCGTCTTTAAATATGGAAATGTCGCGGTAGGAGTTAATTTCGTTTTTAGTTTTCTTGCCCGAAGCAACTTCAATTACTAAATTTAATATTTCTTCGGTAATATTTTCAAAATCCCGGTTATTTATCAGTTCACCCGCATTGAAATCTATCCAGTTGCTTTTCCTTTTGTAAAGGGAAGAGTTTGATGATATTTTAACAGTAGGTACAGGAGCGCCGAGCGGAGTACCTCTGCCCGTTGTAAACAATATTATATTTGCGCCTGCTGCTGTAAGGTTCGTTACAGACACAATATCATTGCCCGGCCCTGTTAATAAACTTAAACCAGGCTTTTTGCAATGCTCACCGTATTTAAGTATATCGGTAATTATTGTTTTTCCACCTTTTTGTATGCAGCCGAGCGACTTTTCTTCAAGTGTGGTTATTCCGCCGTCGTGATTTCCGGGTGACGGATTTTCGTAACATTCTTGGTTATGTGAAAAGAAATATTGCTTGAAAGAATTTATCATATCAACGCATTTATCAAATGTTTCACGGTTTTTACATCTTTGCATCAGCAATGTTTCAGCACCGAACATTTCCGGTACTTCCGTTAGTATTGCCGATGTACCGAATGAAGTTACCCTGTCGGTAAGCCTGCCGCAAAGGGCGTTTGCACAAATTCCGCTGAATGCGTCAGAACCGCCGCACTTATAACCGATTACAAGCTTGTTAAGAGGGATAGGCTCACGCTTAAAATCTTTGACATAATCATAAAGCTCTTTAATCAGCTTTTTACCCTCTTCAAGCTCGTCTTCACAGTCCTGCGTTACAAGGAATTTTATTCTGCTTTCGTTATAATTACCGAGATATTTTCTAAATGTTTTTACATTTGTATTTTCACAGCCAAGCGATACAATCAGCACACCACCTGCGTTTGGATGATTTGCAAGGGACGCAAGAATTTTTCTTGTGTTTTCCTGGTCGTCACCAAGTTGACTGCATCCAAACGGATGCGTATATGCAAAAACACCGTCACATCCCTCGCCGATTATTTCCTGCCCGATTTTTTCGAGTTTTTTTGCTGTATTGTTAACACAGCCGACTGTCGGAATAATCCATATTTCATTTCTTGTTGCGGCTTTGTTATCATCTCTTAAATATCCGTTAAATGTAATTTCGCAGTTTTTCGGCTTATATTTATTGTCACCTGCAAATTTATATTCAACTATATCACTTAAATTCGTTTTTAAATTATGCTCGTGTATATGCTCACCCATTTTGCAGTCACGCGTAAGGTGGCCGATAGGTTCATTGTATTTAATTATGTTTTCGCCTGATTTCATATCTTTTAATAATACCTTGTGGCCGAAAGGTATGTCGTCAAGCAGGGTGATACCGTCAACTTTTTCACCCTTTGCCAAGCTTTCAAGTGCAATTGCAACATTGTCATTGTCATTTATTTTAAATAATTTATTCATTTAAAAGCATCTCCATTGCACTTTTTATCCCGTATTTTTTAATGTTTGTATACCAATGGTTTACAGTATCATAAATATTGTCGTATTTTGTCAAATCCTCGCCCCAAAACTCACTGTTTGCAAGCACATCAAATACTATATCTTTATGTTTTGCTTTGAAAAACTCAAGCACATTTTCAATATCATTTACAGGATAATCTTTATTTTCAAAATCCTCATAAAAATTGATTAACCCTGCAAAAGCAAATGATAAAACTTTAGGCGCTTTGCCGAATTTGTTATAGTAATCAAGGTATGAGCAAAGGCAGCGTGCTTTAAACTTCGCAACGGAATTTAAGCTGATGTCAAGTAGCTTGTGGTCAATAAAAGGATTGTTAAATCTTTCAATTACACTTTGCGCAAAGCTTGTTAATTGCTCTTTGTCAAGGTCAATTGTTTCTAATATTTCTTCATTCAAGCCTTTTAATATGTAAGCTTTAAAGGTTTCGTCATTAACCATATCTCTTACAATTTTAAAACCGGCATTATATCCGGCAAGTACGCTCATTGTGTGAACACCGTTTAGTATTTTAACTTTTCTTTTGCGGAAAGGAAGTACGCTTGCCGCAAACTGCGCACCCATATCAACTTTTGTAAAAGGAATTACTTTTCTTGCTTTTTCATCTGCCTCTATAATGAAGCTTGCATACGGCTCGCACGAAACTGCGCAGGCGTCGTTTTCATATTCAACCTTGCCTGTTACTATCCTGTCAACAAGTGTGTTGCAGAAGCTGCATTCGTTTTCAACGAAATTTATAAACTCATCGCCCAAGTTCCAAAGCTTGGCATATTTCAATATGCAGTTTTTTAATTCATTGCCGTTATTTTCTATTAACTCAACCGGTAAAAAAACAAGCCCGCTTTTGCCTGAATCAAAACGCTTTTTAAGCAGATATGTGATTTTTGCCGGAAATGAAATGTTTGGAAAATTCTCTGCCTTGTCATTGCCGTTATAGCAAATTCCCGCTTCGGTTGTGTTGGATATAATAAGCTCAAGCGAATGTGAGCAAAATGTGCTTTCAAGCTCTTCTGTTTCTAAAACGGTATCAATGCATTTTTCAATGCAGTTTATGTGCTGCACTTCGTCAATTATTTTACCGTTAAGCCTGCCTTTTAAAATAATGTTATATTCATTATTTTGCTTTTTTAATGCATTTATAACAGTATTGTTTTTCCTCGGCTGGCATATTGCAACTTTGCCGTCATATATGCCTTTTTCATTTGCCGCTTGAATATAATGCTCGGCAAACGCTCTTAAAAAATTGCCTTCGCCAAATTGTAAAATCTTAATCATATTTTCACTTCCGCTTAATACTTAATGCTTAAGAAAAAATCAATTTAATTATATAACATAAATATTTTAAAGTAAATAGATATATTAGATATTTTTATGTTGACTTATTAGGGGTAAATATATTATAATTACAAGGATAAAGAAAGGACTGTGGTTTATGACATTACTGATTAAAAATGCATTATGTTATATTGATGATAAAATTAAAAAGTCAGATGTTCTTATAACCGATGGATTTATTACCGAGATTTCAAGCACTATTTCATTAAATGGTGCCGATAGAGTAATTGACGCTTTAGATAAATATTTATTGATACCGGGTTTTGTTGATGTTCATACACATCTTCGCGAACCCGGTTTTTCTTATAAAGAAACAATAAAGTCAGGCTCTATGGCAGGCGCAAGGGCAGGGTATACAACCCTTTGCACAATGCCAAATCTTAATCCGGCTCCCGACTGTGTTGAAAACCTCAAGGTGCAAACAGATATAATTGAGCGTGACGCTGTTATTTCAGTGTTACCGTTTGGCACAATAACCAAGGGCAGAAAAGGTGAGGGCGAAACTGTTGACTTTAAATCAATGGCAGATAAAGTTGTCGGCTTTTCAGATGACGGAACAGGTGTTCAAACGCAGGAACTTATGCAAAAAGCTATGGAAGAATGTGCAAAGCTCGGCAAGATTATATCTGCGCATTGTGAAGTTAATGATTTGCTTAACGGTGGATATATTCACGATGGTATTTATTGCAAAAAACACGGGCATAAGGGTATTTGCTCGGAAAGTGAGTGGGCGCAAATTGAGCGTGATTGCAAACTTGCCGAAGAAACAGGCTGCAAATATCATGTGTGCCATATTTCAACAAAAGAAAGTGTTGATATTATCCGCAAGGCTAAAGCGCGCGGTGTAAAAGTTACCTGCGAAACAGGCCCGCATTATCTTACAATGTGTGATGAAGATTTGCAGGAAGACGGCAGATTTAAAATGAATCCTCCGCTCAGGAGCCGAGAGGATATGCAGGCACTTATTGACGGTGTACTTGACGGTACGGTTGATGTTATTGCGACTGACCACGCACCGCACAGCGCAGAGGAAAAAGCAAAAGGGCTTGCAGGTTCGCTAATGGGTGTTGTCGGCTTGGAAACAGCGTTTGGTGTTCTTAATACCAAGCTTGTTAAAACAGGTATTATCACTCTCGAAAAGCTGATTGATATGATGTCGGTTAGGCCGAGGGAAATATTTGGCTTACCGGGCGGTAAAATAGAAGTGGGCGCGCCGGCTGACCTTGCACTGCTTGATGTTGATAAAAAATGGTGTGTTAACCCTGAAAATTTTGTTACTATGGGTAGGGCTACACCGTTTGAAAATTGGAATTTACAAGGTGAAAACCTTTTAACAATATGTAAAGGAGAGATTGTTTATGCAGCCATATAACAAAAAAATTGTGCTTGAAAACGGTAAAGAATTTTACGGTTACGGTTTCGGCGCAGATAAAGAAGCAATAAATGAAATTGTTTTTAATACTTCAATGGTGGGTTATCAGGAAATTGTGTCTGACCCGAGTTATACCGACCAAATGGTGTGTATGACTTATCCGCTTATCGGCAACTACGGTATGACTGATGAAGATTATGAAACAAAAGTGCCTACTATGGGCGGACTTATTGTAAGGGAATATAACGATTTACCGTCTAACTTCCGCTATACCAAAACACTTGATGAGGTACTTGTGGAATATGATATTCCGGCTATCAGCGGTGTTGATACACGAATGATTACACGAATTATTCGTGATGAAGGCTCACAAAAAGTTATTATCTGCAACGCAGATGTACCTTATGAAGAAGCACTTGAAAAAGTCAGGGAATATGTTATTCCGACTGATATGGTTTCACGCGTAAGTTGTAAAAAACGCTGGTATTCAAGAACTCCTAATCATAAGTATGATGTTGTAGCTATTGACTGCGGCATTAAGCATAATATTATTCGTAAGCTTAATGAAAAGGGCTGTAATGTTACAGTAGTGCCTTACAATATCACAAGTGAAGAAATACTTAAAATGCGCCCTGACGGTTTATTTCTTTCTAACGGTCCGGGTAACCCGGAGGATGTTCAAACCGTTATCAATGTAGTAAAAGAACTCAGAGGTAAGCTTCCGATCTTCGGTATCTGCCTTGGCCACCAAATGATTTCACTTGCACTCGGTGCAAAAACATTTAAAATGAAATTCGGCCACAGGGGCGGCAACCACCCTGTTAAAAATATGGAAACAGGCAAGCTTGAAATTACATCGCAAAACCATTCATATGCAGTTGATGTAAAGTCACTTGAAGGAACTGACCTTGAACTTACACATATCAATTTGCTTGATGATACGGCAGAGGGTGTTAAGTGTGAAAAGGACAAGCTTTTCTCGGTTCAGTATCACCCGGAAAGTGCGCCTGGCCCGCAGGACAGTGCTTACTTATTTGATAAATTTATTGCACTTATGCAAAAGGAGGAAGACTGATATGCCAAAGAGAACTGATATTCACAAAATACTTGTAATCGGCTCCGGCCCGATTGTAATCGGCCAGGCGGCTGAATTTGACTATTCCGGCACACAGGCTTGTCTTGCTCTTAGGGAAGAGGGATATGAGGTTGTACTTATTAACTCAAACCCTGCAACTATTATGACGGATACGGATATTGCAGATAAAGTATATATGGAACCTCTTAATCTTGAATATGTTGCAAGAATTATCCGCCATGAAAGACCTGATGCAATTTTACCGTCACTCGGCGGTCAAACCGGCCTCAACCTTGCAGTTCAGCTTGCTAAAAAAGGTGTACTTAAAGAATGTGATGTTGAAATACTCGGTACTAATTTTGACGCTATTGAAAGAGCGGAGGACAGAGAACTTTTCAAAGAGCTTTGTGAAAGCCTCGGCGAACCGGTTCTTCCGAGTGAGATTGCAGAAAATCTTGAAGACGGACTTAAAGCTGCAAGAGAAATAGGATTCCCTGTTGTTCTTCGCCCGGCATTTACACTTGGCGGTACAGGCGGTGGCTTTGCCGATGATGAAGAAGAATTTATGATTATGATGAAAAATGCTCTTGCACTTTCACCTGTTCACCAGGTACTTGTGGAAAAGAGTATTAAAGGCTATAAGGAAATCGAATACGAAGTAATGCGTGATGCAAATGATACTGCTATCACAATTTGTAATATGGAAAATATCGACCCTGTCGGTGTTCATACAGGTGACTCGGTAGTTGTTGCACCGTCACAAACTCTTACAAATAAAGAATATCAAATGCTTCGTGATTCTGCACTTCGCATTATCCGTGAACTTAAAATTGAGGGCGGATGCAATGTTCAGTTTGCACTTGACCCTCACTCATTCCAATATTATCTTATTGAAGTTAATCCGAGAGTTTCGCGTTCATCTGCACTTGCTTCTAAAGCTTCGGGTTATCCTATTGCAAGGGTATCCGCTAAAATTTCCGTAGGTATGCACCTTGATGAAATTCCTATTGCAAATACTCCTGCTTCGTTTGAACCTACACTTGACTATGTTGTAACAAAAATTGCGCGTTTCCCATTTGATAAATTTGCAGATGCCAATAATACGCTTAACACACAAATGAAAGCTACCGGCGAAGTTATGGCAATCGGCAGAACTATGGAAGAAAGCTTGCTTAAAGCCGTGCGCTCACTTGAAATCGGCGTGTGCCATTTGTACAGCAAAAAGTTTGATGATTATACAGAGGACGAACTTCTTAAATATATCAAAAACGGTACTGATGACAGGCTTTTTGCCATTGCTCAACTTATCAGGCTTCATACCGATTTAATTAGAATTTATAACGCAACTAAAATTGATATGTTCTTCCTTGAAAAGTTTAAGAATATAGTTGATTTTGAAAATGTTATTAAAGATAATATCAAGGACATTCAAACTCTTAAAGACGCAAAGAAAATGGGTGTTTCCGATAAGTATATCGGTATGCTTTGGGGTATGAGTGAATCTGATGTATTCAAACTCAGAAAAGAAAATAATATTTTCCCTATATATAAGATGATAGATACCTGCGCTTCTGAATTTGATTCTTATGTTCCTTATTTCTACTCAACTTATGAAGAAGAAAATGAATCGGTAGTATCAGATAAAAAGAAAATTATTGTTTTGGGTTCAGGTCCTATCCGTATTGGACAGGGTGTTGAATTTGACTATTCAACCGTACACGCAATATGGTCAATCCGTGAGGCAGGATATGAAGCTATTATTATAAATAATAACCCTGAAACAGTATCAACCGATTACACAACAAGTGATAAACTTTATTTTGAACCGCTTACGGTTGAAGATGTTATGAATGTTATCACCCTTGAAAAACCGCTTGGTATTGTTGTATCGCTCGGTGGGCAAACAGCTATTAACCTTGCACCGCCGCTTGATGCTCTCGGTGTGCCTATTATCGGCACTGATGTTGAAGCTATTGACAGGGCAGAAAATCGAGATAGCTTTGAAAAAGTAATGGAAGCTCTCGGTATTCCGCAGCCAAAGGGACTTGCTGTAACCAATATTGAAGAAGGTGTTAAGGTTGCGGCAGAAATCGGTTATCCTGTACTTGTAAGGCCTTCGTTTGTACTCGGTGGCCGTGCTATGCAAATTGTGGCTAATGAAGAATCACTTCGCCATTATCTTCAAACTGCTGTTGAAATCAATACCGAGCAGCCTGTTTTGGTAGATAAGTATATAATGGGCCGTGAGCTTGAAGTTGACGCAATTTGTGACGGAAATGATGTATTTGTTCCTGGTATTATGGAACATGTTGAAAGAACAGGCGTTCATTCAGGTGACTCAATTTCAATTTACCCTACATTCACAGCGTCACAAAATGTAAAAGATAAAATTATTGATTATACTGTTAAACTTGGTAAAGCAATCGGAATTGTAGGCCTTTATAACATTCAGTTCATAGCTGACAATAATGATGATGTTTATGTAATTGAAGTTAATCCTCGTTCTTCAAGAACAGTACCGTTTCTTTCAAAAGCAACAAGTGTGCCTATGGCTCACATTGCAACCCAGGTAATTCTCGGCCATTCACTTAAAGAGCAGGGAATTGATAAAGTATATCCTGAAGAAAAGAAACGCTGGTATGTTAAAGCTCCTGCTTTCTCATTCTCAAAACTTAAGGGTATGGATACTTACCTTTCACCTGAAATGAAGTCAACAGGCGAAGCTATCGGATATGATAAGTCACTCACCCGTGCGCTTTATAAAGCAATTCAGGCGTCCGGTATGAATGTTGCAAACTACGGTACTGTATTTGTTACTATTGCTGACCAGGATAAGCCTGCCGCACTTCCTCTTATTAAGAGATTTTATGACCTCGGCTTTAATATTGAAGCAACAGAAGGTACAGCAAAATATCTTAAAAGCCACGGTATTCGTACCAAGGTTCGTGCAAAGCTTACACTTGATGACAGTGATGAAATATTAAAAGCACTTCGCCAGGGTCATATTGCTTATGTTATCAACACAATTGATATTAACGCGGGTGACTCCCATTCAGACGGTTCTGAAATCAGGCGTGCAGCAGTTGAAAATAATGTAACAATGTTTACTTCTCTTGATACGGTTAAAGTTCTTCTTGATGTACTTGAAGAAATTACACTCGGTGTATCAACAATTGATGAGGAATAACGATATATGTTTTTTGAAAGTGATTATAAAGTATTAACTAACGAAAAAATTGCTAAAGATGTTTATAAAATGGAGCTTGAGGGTGATACATCACATATCACCGCACCCGGCCAATTTATAAATATTAAACTTGAAGGAAAGTTTCTTCGCAGGCCTATATCTGTATGTGATTGCAATGAAAATGTTATTACAATTATATACAAAGTTGTAGGCGAGGGAACTGAACAAATGAGTAATATTTCTGTCGGTGAAATGCTCAATATCCTTACAGGGCTTGGAAACGGATATGATATATCAAAATCGGCAAAGCCGCTTCTTATCGGCGGCGGTGTCGGTGTTCCGCCAATGTATTATCTTGCCAAAAAACTTATTGAAAGCGGGCAAAAACCTACCGTCGTACTTGGCTTTAATACTAAAGATGAAGTTTTTTATGAAGATGAATTTAAGGCTCTTGGAATAGATGTTTTTGTCACAACGGTTGACGGATCATACGGTGTTAAAGGTTTTGTGACAGATGCATTCCCTGAAGATTACGATTATTTCTATACTTGCGGTCCTCTTCCTATGTTCAAAGCTGTTTATAATAAAACCGAATGTTCAGGCCAATTTTCTTTTGAAGAAAGGATGGGTTGCGGCTTTGGTGCGTGTATGGGTTGCTCCTGCAAAACAAAATACGGAAATAAGCGCATTTGCAAGGATGGCCCTGTTCTTGTTAAGGAGGAGATTATATGGTAGATTTATCGGTAAACCTTGCAGGAATGCAAATGGATAACCCTGTTGTTCCGGCTTCGGGTACATTCGGCTTTGGTAAGGAATTTAAAGATATTTATGATATTAACATTTTAGGCTCTTTCTCGTTTAAGGGAACTACTAAAGACGCACGCTTCGGTAACCCTACACCGAGAATTGCTGAATGTACATCAGGTATGATTAACGCAGTTGGACTTCAAAATCCGGGTGTGCATCATGTTATTGAGCATGAATTACCTGAAATGAAAGAATATTTTCACAAGCCCGTTATCGCAAATGTTTCCGGCTTTTCGGTTGAAGATTATGCATATACTTGCTCGCTTTTGGATAAAGAGGAGCAGGTAGGTATTTTAGAAGTTAATGTATCCTGCCCAAATGTTCACGGCGGGGGAATGAGCTTTGGCACATCTCCTGAATGTGCGGCCGAGGTTACAAAGGCTGTAAAAGCTGTTACCACAAAACCTGTGTTTATTAAGCTTTCGCCTAATGTTACGGATATTGTATCAATAGCAAAAGCTTGCGAAGAGGCTGGTGCTGACGGTATTTGCCTTATAAATACAATGCTCGGTATGCGCATAGACCTTAAAAAGCGTACCCCTGTTATTGCAAATAAAATGGGCGGCTTCAGCGGTGACGCTATTTTTCCGGTAGCGGTAAGAATGGTGTACCAGGTTGCAAAAGCTTGCAATATTCCCGTAATGGGATGCGGCGGTGTTTCAAGTGCAAAAAATGTGATTGAAATGATGATGGCAGGTGCAACCGCAGTTCAGGTAGGGGCAGCAAATCTTGTTAACCCTTATGTATGCAAAAATATTATTGAGTCACTTGAACAGGAATGTGAAAAACTCAAAATAGATAAAATAAGTGATATTATAGGAGTGGTAGACTAATGGGTAAAGATGTTATCATCGCTTGTGACTTTTCAAGCGCACAGCAAACTTTCGATTTCCTTGATAAATTTACCGAGGAAAAGCCTTTTGTAAAAATCGGTATGGAACTTTTTTATGCCGAAGGCCCGTCAATAGTAAGAGAAATTAAGAAAAGGGGACACAAGATTTTTCTTGATCTTAAGCTTCACGATATTCCTAATACAGTTAAAAAATCAATGGCTGTTCTTTCAAAGCTTGATGTTGATATGACTAATGTTCACGCGGCGGGCACAATTGATATGATGAAAGCCGCATTGGAAGGGCTTACAAGGGAGGACGGTACAAGGCCGCTTCTTATTGCCGTTACCCAGCTTACATCTACAAGTGAAGAGCGTATGCAAAATGAACTTCTTATTAACGCTTCTATTAACGATACAATAGTTAAATATGCCCAAAATGCAAAGGAAGCAGGGCTTGACGGTGTTGTTTGCTCACCGCTTGAAGCAGGAATGGTTAAAGAAAACTGCTCAAAAGCATTTATGACTGTTACACCGGGGGTTCGTTTTGCTGACGGTGATGTAGGTGACCAGGTTCGTGTTACCACACCGGCTAAAGCTAAAGAAATCGGCTCTGATTATATCGTTGTTGGCAGACCTATTACTGCATCCGATGACCCTGTTTCAGCTTACAGAAGATGTGTTAAAGAATTTGTAGGATAAGGAGAATACTATGGAAAGCTATAAAAGAGAATTTATCAAATTTTTAGAAGATGCAGGTGTATTGAAATTTGGCGACTTTACTGCAAAAAGCGGCAGAAAAATTCCATATTTCATCAATGCCGGCGATATTAAAACAGGTGAGCAAATTCAAAAGCTCGGCGAATTTTACGCAAAAGCATATTTTGAAAAAGTAGGAAACAAAAAAACCGTTCTCTACGGGCCGGCATATAAGGGTATTCCTATTGCTGTTTCAGTTGCGGTAGCACTTGCAAAAGACGGACTTGATGTACCGTTTTTCTTTAACCGCAAGGAAGAAAAAGACCACGGCGAAGGCGGTGTATTCGTCGGCTACAAGCCACAGGCCGGCGAAGAAGTTGTAATAGTTGAAGATGTTATCACAGCGGGTACAGCTATCAGGGAAAGTATGGCAATTCTTTCAAAGCTTGACGGTGTTAAGGTTTCTGCTACATTTGTAATGGTTGACCGTAAGGAAAAGGGCAAAACCGAAAAGAGCGCTATGGCTGAAGTGAGTGATGAATTCGGCTTCCCTGTATATTCGGTAGTTGATGTTTATGATATTATTGAATATCTTGAAGAAGATGAATCAAACCGTGAAAATGTTGACAGAATTAAGGCTTATCTTGCAGTAAACGGTGCTAAAAGCAATTGAAAGGAAGTGTTAAAATGAGACATTTGCTTGATACAACAGATTTATCACTTGATGAAATTGATAACATAATTGCAACTGCAATTGATATTATCAATAATAAAGAAAAATATTCGCACATATGTGACGGTAAAAAGCTTGCTACGCTTTTTTTTGAACCGTCAACAAGAACACGCCTTTCATTTGAAGCTGCAATGATGGAACTCGGCGGAAATGTACTCGGCTTTTCCAATGCAGGTTCATCATCTGCAACCAAGGGCGAAACAGTTGAAGATACAGTCAGGATGGTATCTTGCTATGCTGATATTATAGCTATGCGCCATCCGCTTGAGGGTGCGCCGCGAGTTGCAAGCTTTAAAAGCGGTGTGCCGATTATAAATGCCGGTGACGGCGGCCATTCACACCCAACTCAAACTCTTACCGACCTTTTAACTATTTTCAGAGAAAAGGGCAGGCTTGATAATATGACTGTCGGCCTTTGCGGTGACCTTAAATTTGGCAGAACGGTTCATTCACTCATCAAAGCTATGTCAAGATACAGCAATGTTAAGTTTATTCTTATTGCACCTAAGGAACTTGCCATTCCCGATTATATTAAAACCGATATTTTGGATAAATCCGGCAGTGAATATAAAGAGGTTGAAACTATGGAGGAGGTTATGCCGCAACTTGATGTTCTTTATATGACACGAGTTCAGCGTGAACGCTTCTTTTCAGAGGATGAATACCTTAAAGTTAAGGATGCATTTATTCTTGACCTTGAAAAGCTTAATACTGCAAAAGAGGATTTAACTATTATGCATCCGCTTCCGAGAGTAAATGAAATTGCTACCGAAGTTGATGATGATCCAAGAGCAAAGTATTTTGTTCAGGCTCTTAACGGCAAGTATGTAAGAATGGCATTGATTAAAACTCTTCTTGAATGGGCAGGTACGTTATAATGAAAATTGATGAAATAGAAAATGGTATTGTTTTTGACCATATCACAGCAGGCAAGGGAATGCAGGTTTATAATACGCTTCGCCTTGATAAGCTTAAATGCCAAGTGGCAATTATTCAAAACGCTAAAAGTGAAAAAATGGGAGCTAAAGATATAATCAAGATAAATGAGCTGATTGATATAAATCTTGATGTACTTTGCTATATTGATAAAAATATTACCGTAAATGTAATTAAAAACGGAAAGAGTGTTGAGAAAAAAACTCTTTCTTTGCCAAAAAGGCTTACTAATGTAATCAAATGCTCAAATCCGCGTTGCATTTGCAATAATGAAGATATTGACCATATCTTTACTCTTACGGATGACAGCGGAACATATCGTTGCCTTTATTGTGAAACAAAAGCAAAATAAGTTTTGACATTTTGATTTTTTTATACTATAATGTTTTTGAAAAAAGGGAGTAGTTAGCATTTGCTTTGCAAATGTTGTGCAGGTCGTCAAGACGGGAAACCCGGTCTGCACCGTGCTGAACATTTTTCAGTTATAACGAGACTTTTATCGAAAGCGATAAAGGTGTCGTTATTTTTATTTTAATTTTAAGGAGAAAAATATGGAAACACTACTTTTAAAAGTATCTGTTTTGCAAGAGTTTGCTAATTTGTTTTCCAATATCGGTGAAACCAAATGGCAAATGGTGCTTATGTGGGCAGTCGGCGGACTTCTCATTTATCTTGCAATCGGCAAACAGATGGAACCAACACTTCTTTTACCAATGGGCTTCGGTACAATTTTAGTTAACCTTCCTTGGTCAGGTGCTATTACTCAGCCGGGGGCAGAGGCAGGGCCTATCAGCGTGCTTTATGATGCAGGCATTGCAAATGAGCTTTTCCCGCTTTTGCTGTTTATCGGTATCGGTGCTATGATTGATTTCGGCCCGCTTCTTAAAAATCCGTGGCTTATGCTTTTCGGTGCCGCTGCACAGTTTGGTATATTCTTTACCTTCTTCGTAGCAAGCTTCTTCTTTGATATAAATGATGCTGCTTCTATCGCTATTATCGGTGCGGCAGACGGCCCTACATCTATTTTCGTAGCAAACGAACTCGGCTCAAAATATATCGGTGCTATTATGGTTGCCGCATATTCGTATATGGCTCTTGTTCCTATCGTTCAGCCGCCTGTTATCAAGGCTGTTACAACTAAAAAAGAGCGTTTAATCAGAATGAAATATAACCCGGGCGAAGTTTCAAAAACAACCAAAATTCTTTTCCCGATTGTTGTTACCGTTATCGCAGGTCTTGTAGCACCTAAATCAGTTGCTCTTGTAGGTTTCCTTATGTTCGGTAATCTCATTAGGGAATGTGGTGTTCTTAATAACCTTTCTGAAACAGCGCAAAATTCATTCGCTAATATTATTACAATTCTTCTCGGTATCACCGTGGCAGGTCAAATGCATTATGAAGAGTTCGTTAAACCGGCAACTCTTCTTATTCTCGGACTTGGCCTTGTTGCTTTTGTATTCGATACCGTCGGCGGTGTACTCTTTGCCAAATTCCTCAACCTTTTCTTACCGAAAGAAAAGAAAATCAATCCTATGATTGGTGCAGCAGGTATTTCGGCATTCCCAATGAGTGGCCGTGTAGTTAACCAAATGGGACTTAAGGAGGATAACCAAAACTTCCTTCTTATGCAGTCAATTTCAGTAAATGTATCAGGTCAGATTGCATCTGTTATCGCAGGCGGTCTTATCTTGACACTTGTTGCTAAGTAAGGGGGGCGTGGATATGTATAATTTATTAGTTGCACTTATTACTACTTTTACAATGGCAATTCACGCTGACAGCTGGAAAACTTCACTTCCTGTTGTACTTTTCGGTATGCTCGGTATTTTTATCGTTATCGGTGTAGTTGTTCTTGTAACATATCTTCTTAATAAGCTTACAAGCAAAAAGAAGAATGATGAAGAAAAATAAAAGTATAATTAAAGCGTCACAATCATTTATGATTGTGACGCTTTTTTATGCTTAATGCTTTAATCTGTTGCATATTTCTTGCGCTTTTGCGTATATTTCTTCCTTATCAATATTTACAAATTCACCGTTTTCATAAAGAATTTTTCCGTTAATCATTGTCATTTTAACATCATCTTTTGAACCTGAATAAACAAGATTTTTAGTAATGTTGTTAATAGGCTGCATATTCGGCCTTTCAAGGTCAATTATCATCAAATCGGCAAGCTTGCCCTCGGCAATGCAGTCGCAATCGGCAAGCCCCATACATTTTGCAGAACCTGATGTTGCTGCTTTTAGTATTTCGTTTGCATCCATAGCGGCAGCATCATTATATTTGAGCTTTTGCAGTACGCTTATTAAATACATTTCTCTAAACATATCAAGTGCATTGTTGGAACTCGGCCCATCTGTTCCAACTGCTAAATTTATGCCCATATTACTCATTTTTTGAACATCGCATATGCCCGATGCAAGCTTTGAATTTGAGCCGGCATTTATTATTGCCCAAAGTCCTCGTTTCTTGTAAATTTGTAAATCATTATCACTGAGCCATACGCTGTGGTATCCGCCGCCGCCCCAGTTCCATAATCCTATTTCTTCAAAAAGTTCTGTCGGCGTTTTGCCATATCTTTCAATGCAACCCTCGACCTCGCTTTTTGTTTCACTTGAATGTGTGAAAACGGGTGCTTTATATTTTTGTGCAAGTTCGCTTATGCCTTCAAGTATTTCTCTTTTTGTTGTATATTCAGCGTGAAAGCCAAGCCGGTAGCTGATAAGTTCATTATAATTGTTGTATGTTTTGTAGTATTCTTCAAGCTTTTCTACCGATTCTTTAAAATTATTTACAGCACCGCACATTACTGTTCTGAAGCCGAAATCAACGCTTGCTCTTGCCATACTTTCGGGAAAATAGTACATATCAAAGCAAGCACTTGTTCCGCTTGTTAAATATTCCAAAAAAGCAAGTTTTGAAAGGTGATATATATCCTCACTTTCAAGTTTTGCTTCAATTGGAAAAATCTTTTCGTTTAACCATCTGTCAAGCGGTAAATCATCACTGTAACTTCTGCCGAAAGTCATAGCACTGTGGGTGTGTGCATTTTTAAATGTAGGCATAAGCAAATTACCGTTTAAATTGATTTCACGCTCAAATTTGCCACCTTTTTTTTCAGGGCCTACATATACTATTTTGTTCTTATCCACCCATACTTCATCAGTTGTTATATCAAATTTATTATTAAGTGTTAATACTTTTCCGCCAAAAAATCTAATCATTTGAGTAACTCCTTTAAGCTTTTATCAAACGGTGCTTTGGCAATCCCTTTATCTGTAATTATCGCAGTTATTAAAGAATTGTCTGTAACATCAAATGCCGGGTTTAAGCATTTTGTTTCATTAAGCGCAGTCGGTTTTTTAAAATATTTCTTCTTTATTTCGTCGCCGTCGCGCATTTCAATTTTTATGTCTTTTCCCGTTTTGCAGTTGAAATCTACTGTTGAATACGGGCCTAAAACATAAAAAGGTATATTATAATATTTTGCAAGTACTGCCACACTGCTTGTGCCTATTTTATTTGCCACATCACCGTTTGCCGCAACCCTGTCACAGCCTACCAATATTGCGTTTATAAGCCCTTCTTTCATTACATATCCTGCCATGTTATCACAAATGACGGTGACATCAATTCCTGCTTTTTCAAGCTCATATGATGTTAATCTTGCGCCCTGCAAAAGTGGCCTTGTCTCATCTGAATATACTTTGAAATTGTATCCTTTTTCCTTGCCTAAAATGAGCGGACCAAGCCCTGTGCCGTATTTGCTTGTGGCAAGTTCTCCTGCATTGCAATGAGTCAGTACTCCGTCACCGTCATTTAAAAGAGATAAACCGTACTCGCTTATTTTTCTGCACATTTCAATATCTTCATTATGTATGTCAATCGCTTCTTGAATAAGGTCTTTGCCGCTTTCGTAAGCTGCGATAATCCTTTGAGTTGCCCAGCTTAAATTTACTGCTGTCGGGCGTGAAGAATCCAAATATTCTTTTAATTTATATATATCATTCTTTTTTGAAAAAAGAGCCATTGAGTAGCCTGCAAAAATACCTATTGCAGGCGCACCTCTTACAGCCAAAGTTTGTATAGCTTCGTATGCGTCTTCTTTATTTTTGATTTCAATCCATTTTTCTTCATTCGGCAATAATCTTTGGTCAAGAATAAACAGCTTGTCGTTTTTATAATGTAAATTTTCCATAATTGTTCCTTTTACTTCAAAATATATCCTTATTATAATGTTTTTTATTTTTTAAATCAATATTGCTATTGCAATATTTAAATTTATTTGTTATTATATTTAAGTACTTATTTGGAACATTTTTCTTTTATTGGAGGAAAGCTATGAAAAAGGCAATTTCTGTGCTTCTTTGTGTTGTACTTGTTGTAAGCAGCATTTTTGCTATGGCAGGCTGTACAAAGCAAAAACAAATAACTAATGATATTGTACTTATTACTGATGGCGGTACCGTCAGTGATGAAGGTTACAATCAAAGTGCTTGGGACGGTATAAATTCTTACGCAAGCGAAAACGGTATGTCAGCCCGCTATTATCAACCCGTGCTTGATGAAAACGGCGAGCTTACATCGGATAATGTTGATAAATATGTTAAACTTGCCCAGGATAACGGTGCTAAATATGTTGTTCTTCCGGGTGAAAAATTTGAAGTTATTGCTTATGAAATTGCAAATACATATCCTGAAATCAATTTCGTTTTAGTTGACGGTATTCCTCATTCGGCAAGTGATAAAACTGACCATTTTGTAAAAAATGTAATGTGTGTTTCATTTGACAATCTTCAAAGCGGTTACCTTGCAGGTTACATTGCAGTTAAAACGGGTAATACACAGCTTGGCTATTTTGGCCAGTATAACAGCAAAAATTCAGCTAATTACGGTGCAGGCTTTGCACAGGGCGCAGCAGCTGCGGCTGATGAACTCGGTATTCCTGTAACACTTGATTGGGCAGATTATGATTCACCGCTTCTTAGTTATGATTATAGCTTTACTCTTACTGCATGTTATAAAAAAATATCAGAAGTTAAAGGCAAGGATACTTACACTGTTAAGGTTGAAAATGGTATTGGCAGCGGAACTTATACCGACGGTTCTAATGTAACTGTTACAGCTGACCCTGCTCCTAAGGGTAAGGTGTTTGATAAATGGGAAGTTAAGAGTAATACAGAGGGTGTTAAGGATAAAAAAGTTAACATTTCTTCAAAAACAAAATCTTCAATGAACCTTCTTGTTGAAAAATGTGACTGTACAATTACAGCTACATATAAAGATGCAGAAGGTAAGCAGTATGGCGTTAATGTTTTAACGGCAGACGGTAAAGGTACTTATTCACAGCAGTTTGTTGCAGAAAACAGCAGTGTAGATGTAACTGCTCCTGCTCCTACAACAGCTTATACAGTATTTGACCATTGGGAAACTAATGACGAAAGTGCTGTTGAGGATATTAACGCAAATTCAACCAAGGTAAATGTAACAGATAAGGATATTAAGCTTACCCCTGTTTATAAGCAGGTCGATACTCCTACATTTGAAGTTAAAGTTGTAACAGGCGAGGGCGGAAACGGTGAATCAACCGGCGCAGGATATTATGTTGAGGGCGATAAGGTTGAAATCAGTGCCGCTATTCCTAAAGAGGGTTATATGTTCTCTCATTGGGAAAATAAAGATACTTACGGTATCGGTGCCGGTGTGTTGCTTGAAAATGAGTATTATTGGAATACAACATTTGATATGGTTGACCGCTATGCCGCAATTCCTGAAAAGATGTTTGACGAGGGTGTAACTCTCGCTTTTGCCGGCGGTAATGATAAGGCGGAATCGGTATTCACCGCAAAATCTAAATTTGATTCAAGCCCAAGCGTAGTTTCCGCAGGTGTTACTCACAGTGACCAAGCGTATGCAGTAGTTAAAAACTATGGCGAAGCTGTAAAGGATTGCCTTGAAAACTTTAACGGCGGTGCGGTTATATCCGCTAACTGCGCAACAGACGGTATTTATGTTGACGGTCTTGGCGAAAATACAGACGAAGAAAAAGCTGTTAAAGAAAGTGTTGATAAAGTTTATAAGGAACTTGCAGACGGTAAGCTCACACCTATCCTTGCCGAAGGCGGCGCCGGATATGATTTCTGCAAAGCATTTAGTGAAAAGAAAATGTCAAAATGCTTAACACTTAACGGTTGGTTTGTAGATGTAAAATAATAAGTTATTATAATAAGTAATATTTTAAAAGGTCGGTTATTCCGACCTTTTATTTTTTCTTTTTTTGTGACCGCGGCGGTGTTTGATTCGTGTTATGTATGAAAGGGGGAATAAGGTTGGATAAAGAAAAAGAAACGGAGTTTAATTCTGCTTATGATTTGTATGCAGATATGCTCTATAAAATAGCCTTCCTACATACAGCAGATAAAGACGAAAGTGAGGATATATTACAGGAAGTCTTTATCAAACTGCTGTATAAAAGCCCTACTTTCAAAAGCAGTGAGCATAAAAAAGCGTGGCTTATCAAAACAACGGTAAATCAGTGTAAGGACTTTTTAAAATCTTCAAGGCGAAAGGTTTTGCCGTTAAATGATGAAATTTTGGGTGACGAACCTTTTGATGAAAGAAAACTTGATGTCAGAAATAAACTTTTAAAACTTGACGCTAAGTATAAAACAGTTCTTTTCCTATATTATTATGAGGATTACACAGTTGAAATGATAGCCGCCACGCTATCCCTTTCTAAGTCAAATGTTAAAATGCGGCTTAAAAGGGGCAGAGAACTGTTGAAAAACGAATTGGAGGAATACAGCAATGACTGACGAAAAAAAGATTATAAAAGAAGCCATAGATGATATTAAACCTGATGTGTATATGAAAACCAGACTTCAAGCGAAAATTGAAGAACCGAAAAGAAAATCGGCAAAATCTCTTTTAAAACCGGTTTTAAGCTGTACGCTTGCACTTGCGGTTTTAATGGGAGTAGGCTCATATGGAATGACGCGTGATAAAATGCCTGCTACAACACAAGCATCATCTGCAAAAATTTCAGACCATTCATTTAACATAGTGGCTTATGCACAGGATAACGGTAAGGTTGAAGAAAGAGCAACCCTTTCAAACGATGTATTAAGCTTTCCGTCGTATAAATTGAGAGTGGAAAAGGTCAACGGTGATGTGCAGATTTCATATGATAATAGCGTAGGATTTAATATTGATAAAAATGCAAATATTAAAAAAGTTACTTTTGAAAGCGAAAAAGGCTATTTTCAATTTACAAATCACGATTTGTATTTTTCACAAATGAAAAAAGGCAATTATTATGTTGATATTGAACTGACAAAAGATGAGCAGGATAAATATGCATCTTCCCTTGAAGATGCGAAAGAGAATGAAGTAAAAGCAATTTATAATGAAATCGCGAAAAGCCGTGATTTATCAAAATATTTTGGCACTAATTCTCAAAATACAGACCTTTACTCATTTTCTTCCGGTACAAGAAAAGATAAACAGGTGATTACCCTTACAAATAAAAAGCTTCACGATGAAATATTTAAGTATGACAGAAAAATAACCGTTAATGCTGATGATTTGCAAAAAGAACTTAACGAAAATGCATTATGGTATAATAATGAAAATGCAACTGATACATTACTTAAAAATCCTGATACCCCGTTTGAAAAACTTAAAGGGGATACCATTACCGTTACCGCTGAATTTAAAGACGGACAGCAGGCAACAAAAAAAATCAAAACTTCTTTTAATTCAAAGGGCGAACTTCAGCTTCAATATGTAAAATAATAAAATAAGGGCGAACAGTGTAGGGCAGACTCTGTTCGCCTTGTTTTATTCTTCAACTGTTTTGTTTGAAAAAAGTAAGCTTATGCACCAAATAGCGGAAAGGCCTACAAGGCTGTAAATAATTCTTGCAAATACAGAATCCTGACCGCCGCATATCCAGGCTACTAAATCAAATTTGAAAAGACCGATAAGTCCCCAATTTATTCCGCCTATGATATTTAATATAAGTGTAACAATGTTAACTATCTTCATTTTTATCACCTCAAAAATAAAAGTCATTAGTAGTATGATACTGCTAATGACTTTTATTCATTATTTTTGAATTTTTTAAATGTTAGTTACAATTATTTCGCAATTTCCGGCGATTTCGTATTTTCCGTATCCTGCCGGAACAAAGAAGCTGTCACCCTTATTTAATTCTTTTTCGTTAATATTGCCGTTTCCGTTAATAACAAGTATATGATTAAATGATTTTTCATCTGCTTCAAGTGTGAGTTTTTCATTTACATCATAATGGTTTACAGTAAATAAATCACATTTTGTAAGAAGCGTTGAATCATAACCGTCTGCCTTAACAGTTTCACCCATAGGTTTAATGTCATATTTTGGCGGCTCGGTAACAGATACATCAACTGCTTTTTTAATATGAAGTTCTCTCGGTTTTCCGTCTTTTCCTATTCTGCCGTAGTCATAAACCCTGTAAGTTGAGTTTGAATTTTGCTGAATTTCAGCAATTAAAACACCTTTGCCTATTGCGTGTACGGTTCCGGCTTCAATAAAGAATAAATCACCCTTTTTAACTTTAACTGTGTTGAGTACATCAAGAAGCGTGTTTTCTTCTATTGCTTTTTTGAATTCCTCTTTGCTGATTTTATTTTTAAAACCGTAAACAAGCTGTGCATCGTCAGTTGCGTCAATTACATACCAAATTTCAGTTTTGCCGAATTCATGCTCAACTCTTTTTGCATATTCATTATCGGGATGTACTTGGATTGATAAATTATCTTTAGCGTCAATCAATTTAATAAGAACAGGGAAGTAAGGAAAGTCTAAGCTTCGTGTGCCTACAAGCTTTTCTTTACCCTCTTTTTCAATAACACTTTCAAGCGTCTGTCCGTCATATTCGCCGCCGTCAATTGTGTTCATTCCGTCCTTATGGCAGGAAAGCATCCAGCCTTCAGCCAAAACATCTAAATTACTTTTAAATCCAAAATCTGTTTTAAGTCTTGTGCCGCCCCAAATATAATCTTTAAATACAGGCGATAGCTTTAAAATATCCATTTTAATTACCTCTGAAATTCCATAAAAATCTATACGCTTTATATATAGATTCTATTTATATTTATATAATATCAAAAAATCACTATACTTTCAATCAAAAATAGTGTAAAATAAAAACAATAATTTTGGAGAAACAGTTATGAATATTTTAGATGTTCAAAATTTAACACTTTCTTTTGGTGAAAACACGCTTTTTTCAAACCTTTCATTTGATATTGGAGAAAAAGATAAAGTGGGTTTTGTCGGCGTGAACGGTGCAGGCAAAACTTCGCTTTTTAAAATAATCACCGGCGAATATACTGCCGACAGCGGCAATTGCTTTATTTCTAAAAATGCCACCTTGGGTTATATGGAGCAGCACACCTGTTCAAATGATAAAACTATTTGGAATGAACTTGTAAGTGTGTACAGCGATTTGATTGAAATGGAGCTTGAACTTGATGATTTGAGCGAAAAGCTTAAAACAAATCATTCAAAAGAACTTATTGACAGGCAGGATTATTTAACTAACGAATTTACGCAAAACGGTGGGCTTACTTATAAGTCGATGACTCGTTCTGCTCTTTTGGGCCTTGGTTTTTGCGAGGAAGATTTTGATAAACCGACTTCCAAACTTTCAGGTGGGCAAAAATCAAAGCTCATACTTGCAAAGCTTCTTTTATCAAAAGCAGATTTTCTTTTGCTTGATGAGCCTACTAATCATCTTGATATTAGTGCAATAGCCTGGCTTGAAGATTTTTTGAAGAATTTTAACGGCGCGTGCCTTATTATTTCGCACGATAGATATTTTCTTGACCGTGTAACCAATAAAACAATTGAACTTGAAAATAAAAAGATTCGCTCATACAAAGGCAATTATTCCGAATTCCTTGTGAAAAAAGAAGCCGAGCAAAAGGCTATTGAAGAAAAATACGAAAATGATATGAAAGAAATCGAGCGACTTGAAGGTATTATTGCACAGCAAAGGCAGTGGAACAGGGAAAAAAATATCAAAACTGCCGAAAGCAAAGAAAAAGTTATTGAAAGAATAAAAGAACAGCTTGTTATTCCCGATAAAAAGCTTGATAAAATCAGATTTGATTTTACACCTAAATGTGTTTCGGGTGAGGATGTTTTGCAGGTTACTTCGCTTAAAAAATCATTTGGAAATCATACCGTTTTTGAAAATGCAAGCTTTAATGTTAAAAGGGGAGAACGCGTATTTCTTCTTGGCGATAACGGATGTGGCAAAACCACTCTTCTTAAAATTCTTATGGGTGATTTGAGCAGGGATGACGGTACTTTCAAATTCGGTGCAAGCCTTATGACAGGGTATTTTGACCAGGTTCAAGCAAAGCTTGATTTAAGTAAAACCATTATTGATGAAGTATGGAGTGCGTATCCCTTTATGACGGAAACAAAGGTTAGAAACGCACTTGCGGCATTTCTTTTTAAGGGTGAGGAAGTTTACAGAAAACTTGATGTTTGCTCAGGCGGCGAGCGTGCAAGGGTTGCACTTTTAAAACTTATGCTTGGCGGATATAACTTTCTTTTACTTGATGAACCTACAAACCACCTTGACGCTTTTTCACGCGAGGAACTTGAAAATACCTTGCTCAATTACAGCGGAACTATGCTTATTGTGTCTCACGATAGGTATTTTATAAATAAGCTTGCTACAAGAATTGTTGAGCTTACACCTGAAGGATGTAACAATTTCCTCGGAAATTATGATGATTACAGCGAGCACAGATATGTTCAAGCGGAAGAAAAGGTCGAAAAGAAAAAGCCGAAAGTAAATGATTATAAATTAAAAAAAGAAAGGCAAAGTAATTTAAGAAAGCTTAATACTCTTTTAAAACGCCTTGAAGATGAAATTGAGCAAAGCGAAGTTGAAATTGCAGATTACGAAAGCAAGCTTTCATCGGCAGAGTATGAAAAGTTGATGGAGTACACTTCAAAAATTGATGAACTTTCAAAACACAGAGATGAACTTTACGAAAAGTGGGAAAGTACATCTTTGGAACTTGCCGAATTAGAGGAAGAATAATTTATGTCAAAAATTGTAATAATCGGCGGCGGTGCGGCAGGACTTTTATGCGCCGCTAAATCTGCCGAAAAGGGCAATGATGTTGTAATAATCGAAAAAATGAACAGATGCGGCAGAAAGCTTATGATTACGGGCAAGGGCAGATGCAATGTAACAAATGCAAGCTTTGAGCTTGATGATTTAATTTCAAATGTGCCTACAAACCCACGCTTTTTGTATTCCGCTTTTTCAAACTTTATGCCTTATGATACAATGGCTTTGTTTGAAGAACTTGGCGTTGCGCTTAAAATAGAAAGGGGCAACAGAGTATTCCCGGTAAGTGATAAAGCTGTTGATATTGTTGATGCCCTTGTAAATTATGCTAAAAATTCAGGTGTGAAAATAATTCAAGGCACAGCTAAAGCATTTGAATTTAACAATAATAAAATAAATTCAGTTGTGCTTGAAGATAAAAGCAAGATTGAATGTGACAAAGTTTGCCTTTGCACAGGCGGCAAAAGCTATCACTTAACAGGTTCGACGGGCGACGGATATATTCTTGCCAAATCGGCAGGGCATACAATTGTGCCGCCAAAGCCGAGCCTTGTTCCGCTTGAATGTTCCAATAATTTTATTCCTAAACTTCAGGGTTTGTCACTTAAAAATATAGAAATTACACTTTTTGAAGATGACAAGGCAATTTATTCCGATTTCGGTGAAATGATATTTACTCATTTCGGTGTTTCGGGACCGGTTATATTGTCTGCTTCAAGCCATATAAAAAATATGGGTAAAAAGAAATATAAAATTAAAATTGATTTAAAGCCGGCACTTGATTTTAATACCCTTGATAAACGCATTTGCCGTGATTTTGAAGAATTTTCTAATAAAGATTTTGTTAATTCTCTTTCAAAACTATTGCCGAAAAAGCTTATTCCTGTTATAGTTTCATTAAGCGGCATATCACCCGGTGAAAAGGTGAACCAAATTACAAGGCAGCAAAGGCTTGCTCTTGTAGATTTAATCAAGAATTTTTATGTCACAATCAGCAATTTCCGCCCGATTGATGAAGCAATTATCACTTGCGGCGGCGTCAGCGTTAAGGAAATCAATCCTAAAACTATGTGTTCAAAAATAATTGATAATTTGTATTTCGCAGGAGAAATTATAGATGTGGATGCATATACAGGCGGCTTCAATTTGCAAATTGCATTTTCTACCGCTGTATTATGTGCCGATAATATGTGATTATTACAGAAAGGCTAAGGAAACTAATATGATAAATGTTGCTATTGATGGGCCTGCCGGTGCAGGCAAATCTACTATAAGTAAGGGCGCGGCTAAAGAGCTTGGATTTATTTATGTGGATACAGGTGCATTATACCGCACAATTGCACTCAGTGCTGTTAGAAACGGTATTATTGATGATAAAGATGCAGTAATTAAAATGCTTGAAAGCATTGATGTAAAGCTCGGATTTGAAAACGGTACACAATGTGTTTATTTGAATGGGGAAGAAGTATCGGCTTATATTCGCACACCTGAAATTTCAATGGGTGCGTCAAAAGTATCTGCTATTCCAAAGGTAAGGGAATTTTTACTTGACCTTCAAAGAGATATTGCAAAAAACAATAATGTTATTATGGATGGGCGTGATATAGGCACGGTTGTTTTGCCAAAAGCAGAATGTAAAATTTTTCTTACTGCATCTGCCGAATGCCGCGCGCAAAGAAGATATAAGGAACTTATTGAAAAAGGCGAAAATGTAAAATACGAAGATGTATTAAGTGATGTTAATGAGCGTGATTATAATGATTCACACAGGGAAATTGCTCCGCTTAAGCCAAGTGAAGAATCTGTTATTGCAGACACATCAGAGCTTACTCTTGATGAATCAATTGCACTTATTGTAAAAATTATAAAGGAGCATATGTAAATTGAAAGAATTTGATTACTCACATATAAAACATTATAAATTATATAATTTTATTAAAGTTGTGTTCAGGCCCTTTGTCAAGCTCGCATTTAAGCTTAAAATTAAAGGTCTTGAAAATGTGCCGCCAAAAGGCACAAAGTACATAGTTGCTATTAACCATACTTGCGCACTTGACCCGATATTTGTTGCTTGCTCAAAGAATATTCCGCCGCTTCATTTTATGGCAAAGGCAGAACTTTTTGAAAATCCTATTGCCGCTTGGTTTATGACTCATATGTACAGCTTCCCTGTAAGAAGAGGCAAGGGTGATACCTCGGCTATTGAATACGGTGAAAAAATCCTTAACGAAGGTCATGTTATGGCAATTTGCCCGGAGGGCAGAAGAATTAAGGATAAAAACGGAGTTCCGCAAAGGGCGAAAGCAGGTGTTGCCGTAATTGCAAAAGCTACGGGTGCTGATATATTACCGGTTGCAATTTACTGTGACGGTAAAATCAAAGCAGGTAAGCAGGTTACCGTATCTTACGGTAAGCTTATTAAAAACAGTGAACTCGGTTTAAATGGTGATGATGTTTTGCCAAGTGAGATTAAAGAAGCAGCCAATATGGTAATGGGCAGAATTACTGAACTTTGGGAGGCCGAAAAAAATGCAGGTTAATCTTGCTAAAACAGCAGGTTTTTGCTTTGGTGTTGACAGAGCGGTTAATCTTGTTTACGATTTGCTTGCCAAGGGTAAAAAGGTTTGTACACTCGGCCCGATTATTCATAATCAGCAGCTTGTTGATGATTTAATTAGCAAGGGTGTTAAAATTATTGATGATGTAAGTGAATGTCCCGAGGGTTATACTGTGGTTATAAGAACCCACGGTGTAGAAAAAGAAGTTATAGATAAGGCAGAAAATGATAAAGTTAATTTCATAAATGCCACTTGCCCTTTTGTTTTAAAAATTCATAAAATTGTATCCGAACAGCCGGAAAATACAATTACACTTATTGCAGGTGATGAAAACCACCCTGAAGTTTTAGGTATTCGCTCTTATTGCAAAGGTGAAAGCTTTGTTTTTAAAAATGAAGACGAGCTTGAAAACATTATCAAAAAGTTGCCAAATTCGAGTGAAAATTCGGTAATTTGCGTTTCTCAAACAACTTTTTCGCTAAAAGAATGGAAAAAATGCGAAAAAATAATAAAAAAACTATATACAAATTGCAAAATTTATAGTACAATATGTAATGCCACAGCTGATAGGCAGGAAGAAGCGTTGGAACTTTCCAAAAAAGCAGACGCTATGATTGTAATCGGCGGTAGGCATTCATCCAATACCTGTAAGCTTAGGGATGTTTGCAAGGCAAATGCGGATACTTTTCTTATTGAAACATCGCAGGAACTTAAAAACATTGATTTAAGCAATTACAGCTATGTTGGTGTTACTGCCGGGGCTTCGACACCCTCGGTAATTATCAAGGAGGTACTAAAAACCATGTCCGAAGAAAAAATTGAAAAGGAAGTTGAAGTAGCTGCAACAGCTGCGGAGACAGCAGAAACCGCTGATAAGGCCGCTGAGGCTGCTGTCAATGCATCTGCTGATGGTGAAGCAACCTTCGAAGAAATGCTTGAAGAATCATTCAGAGAAGATGAAAACAGCAAAGTTGTAACAGGTACTGTTGTTAACATCACCCCTACTGAGGTGTTCGTTGATGTTGACGGAAGAAAGCAAACAGGTGTTATCGCACTTGAAGACCTTTCTGCTCAGCCAATCAATGACCCAAGTGAAGCAGTTTCAATCGGTGACAAGCTCAGCCTTGTTATTATGAAAACTGATGACAGCGAAGGCGTTCTTAAGCTTTCTAAGAAGCTTGTGGATGCATTCCAGGGATGGGAAGACATTGTTAACGCAAAAGAAAACGACGAAATTCTTGAAGGTGTTGTATCAGCAGTTGTTAAGGGTGGCGTTGTAGTTGTAACCAAGGGAAGCAGAGTGTTTGTTCCTGCATCTCAAACAGGCGTTCCTAGAAATCAAGAGCTTGACATCCTTAAGGGTACAACAGTTCGTTTCAGAATTATTGACATCAACCCGGCAAGACGCCGTGCAGTAGGTTCAATCAAGGTTGTTGCTAACGAAGAAAAGAAGGCACAGCAGGATGCATTATGGGCTACACTTGAAGAAGGTCAAAAGCTCACAGGTACAGTTAAGTCTTTAACAAGCTATGGTGCTTTTGTTGACATCGGTGGTATGGACGGTATGATTCATATCAGCGAGCTTTCTTGGAACAGAATCAAGCATCCATCAGAGGTTGTTAATGTTGGCGATACAGTTGAGGTTACAATTAAGAAGCTTGACCCTGAAACAAGAAAAATTTCTCTTGGCTTCAAGAAGCTTGAGGATAATCCATGGGAAATCTTGAAGAGAGATTATCCTGTTGGCACTGATTGTAAGGCTAAGATTGTAGGTCTTGCATCATTCGGTGCTTTCGCTAATATCATTCCTGGTATTGACGGCCTTATCCACATCAGCCAGATTTCTTGGGAAAGAATCAACACACCTGCCGATGTACTTAAAGTCGGTGATGAAGTTGATGTAAGAATTACTGAAATTGACTTTGATAAGAAGAGAGTTTCTCTTTCAATGAAAGAACTTCTTCCTAAGCCAAATGCTGATGCAGAAGCTGAAAGCGAAGAAGCAGAAGACGCTGAATAATCTTTATTCAATATTTAAGGACTTCACACATTGTGTGAAGTCCTTTTTTAATTAGTCATTTAAATGAGCAATTGCATAGTCAGCTTGCTTTTCGGTGAATTTTTCACCATAGCTTGATGTGAGTTGATCATGAATAGCAGATGGTGACATTGCCATTTGGTCTTGATAGGTTTTTGCCTTTTGAAGTGCATTATAATTCCAATCGGCATCGATATGCTCAACTGAATATTTTGCGGCTTCTTTTGAAAACTGCTCACCATATTCAGATGTTAATTGGTCATAGATTCCTTGTTGTGACATGTACATATTGTCACTATACATTTGTGCTTTTTTAACAGCGGAAATATATTCAACAGGGATTTTCTCTTTTGTAGTAGCTTCTTTTGTGGTTGTCTCTTTATTTGTGTTTTCCTTGTCAGTTTCTGTATCTTCCGTTATTGTATCATTTATGCTGTTTGAATTTACATTGTTGTTTTGAGTTGAATCATCATTTGAACCGAATGAAGAAATAACTGAAAAAGCTATTACTATAATTATAAGCCAAAACCACCATTTTTTATAAATTGGTTTTTTCTTTTTTGTAGGCGTTTGTTGGTAATATTGCGGTTGCTGATAATGTTGATTTTGTTGTTGTGGTTGAAATTGTCCTTGCTGATATTGGTTTTGTTGATTTTGTGGGTTAATTTCGTTCATTTGAATTACCTCCTTAAATTTTAAATTTATAATAACACATAAGTGCACAAAATGTCAACATATGTGTTCATAATTAGGGCGGTCATAACATAAAATTTAGATGAGGTGATTTTATGTATGTTCCTGTTCTTGATTCAAAAATTGTAGGAGATGTAATTGCTGATTTCAGAAGAAAAAAGGGTGTATCGCAAGAAGTTTTAAGTGGGCTTGCCGATATTGGCAGAACTCATCTTTCTGCAATTGAACGCGGAGAACGAAAACCAACTTTAGAAACGCTGTTTCGGTTGAGCAATGCACTTGATGTTAGAATGAGTGATATTGTAAGAGAAATTGAAAGCAGACTAGAATAAAAATGATAAAACGGTATTGCAGTTTTTGCAATACCGTTTTCGTTTAGTATTCAATTTCGCCTTTATATACGAGGTTGCAATCACCGGTTAGGGTTACACCGTTATCTGAATAATTAACTATTAAGTCGCCGCCTTTTACTTTGACTGTAATATCTTCGTCTTTGCTGCAATATCCGTTTTCAACCGCTGCAATAACTGCCGCACAAGCACCTGTGCCGCACGCCTGTGTTTCACCGTTTCCTCGCTCCCATACACGCATTTTCAGCGTTTTTGAATTAACTACCCTTACGAATTCCGTATTAACTCTTTCCGGGAAAATAGGTGCTGTTTCAAATTGCGGGCCGACGCTTTCAATGTTAATTTTATCAACATTGTCAACAAATACTACACAGTGCGGATTGCCGACTGCACAGCAAGTAATATTATATTCTTTTCCGCCGATTTCGGCAGGGTGATTTATTATTCTGTCACCGCTGACAGAAACAGGAATTTTGGCAGGGTTAAGCTCGGCTTTTCCCATTGAAACTTTGGCTGATGATACTTTACCGTCCCTTGTGAAAAGTTTTAAAACCTTAACACCTGATGCTGTTTCAACAGTGATTTTATCTTTTTTAACAAAACCGTTATCATAAAGGAATTTGCCGACGCATCTAATTGAATTGCCTGCCATTTTGCCCTCACTTCCGTCAAGGTTAAATACGCGCATTTTTGCATCTGCAATTTTACTGTTTTCAATAAGAACTATGCCGTCACCGCCGATTCCTTTGTGCCTGTCACAAAATTCAATTGCAAAGCTTTCAGGGCAGGTGATAATGCCGCACTGGTTGTTAAAGAATATGTAATCGTCACCCGTGCCTTGCATTTTTGAAAACTTGAGAATTCCTTTTTCTTTTCTCATAAAGTTTATATCTACAAGTTCGGTATTTGTTTCTTTATAGCGTGAAGCAATAATATCTGCCACGGCATTTGCTGTGTCAAGTGATGTAATTGTTGCAATTCCAAGCTGATTTGCTCTGTTGTGAAGTTTGATGTAATCTGCAATTGAGTTTTTATCACTCTTGCCGGTATATACAATGTAGTCAAGCTGACCTGATTCAACAAGCTCCATAATTGAATTATCTTCACGAAGCTTGTTAACAATATTTACTTTAATACCTAAACTTTCAATTGCTTTCGCTGTTTCAGGTGTTGCCCAAATTTTAGCACCTAAATCATCAAGCTTTTTAGCAAGTCCTACTATTTCAAATCTGTCTTGCTTTGTAACTGTTATGAGTACACCATGCTCATCTTTTGAATGGAAATCGGTTTTAAATCCGGCAGATACAAGCCCTTTGAACAGTGCTTCAATAAGGTTTTTGCCGACACCTAAAACTTCACCTGTTGATTTCATTTCAGGACCGAGTTTTGAGTTAACATCATTAAGTTTTTCAAAGCTGAAAACAGGAACTTTAACTGCCACATACGGCGGTGTTTTATAAAGCCCTGTGCCAAATCCCAGATCTTTAAGGTTTTGACCTACCATAATTTTGGTTGCAAGTTCAACCATAGGCACGCCCGTAACCTTGCTGATGTATGGTATTGTTCTTGATGCTCTTGGGTTAACTTCAATTACATATAATTCATTGTGATAAATAAGATATTGAATGTTGACAAGACCTTGCGTGCCGAGTTCAAGTGCAAGCTTTTGCGATACATCACAAATCTTTTCAAGCATCATATCATTAAGATTATATGGCGGGTAAACAGCAATTGAGTCACCTGAATGTACACCGGCTCTTTCAATATGCTCCATAATACCCGGGATAAGAACATCTTTGCCATCGGAAATACAGTCAACTTCAAGCTCTGTTCCCATCATATATTTGTCAACAAGAACAGGGTTTTCAATTCCCTGCGCAAGTATAATTGCCATATATTGCTTAACATCATCATCTGTGTATGCAATAGTCATATTTTGACCGCCGATAACATATGACGGGCGTAAAAGTACAGGATATTCAAGCCTGTTAGCCGCCTGCAATGCTTCATCAAGAGTCATTACGCTTTCGCCTTTTGGCCTGAAAATACCGAATTTTTCAAGAAGTTCATCAAAACGCTCTCTGTCTTCGGCAATGTCGATTGATTCTGCGCTTGTGCCAAGAATTTTAATTCCTTTTTCATCAAGAAATTTAGTAAGTTTAATGGCAGTTTGACCGCCGAATGCTACAACAACACCAATCGGATTTTCAGCCTTGATAACATTCATTACATCTTCATCCGTAAGCGGCTCAAAATAAAGCCTGTCACCTGTGTCAAAATCGGTTGATACGGTTTCCGGATTGTTGTTAATTATAATAACTTCGTATCCAAGCTCTTTAAGTGTCCATACACAGTGAACGGACGAATAGTCAAATTCAATACCTTGGCCGATTCTGATAGGGCCTGAACCTAATACGATGATTTTTTCTTTATCACTTTTGTCAAGCTCTCTTGCTTCGCAATGTTCATCATATGTTGAATAAAAATACGGTGTTTCCGCTTTGAATTCCGCACCGCAGGTATCAACCATTTTATATACACAATCCCTGTGATATGCAAGGCTTCCGCCGCTGATTTTTTCAAGTGCTTTATCGGGATAACCTAATTTCTTTCCCTTTAAATATTGCTCTTTTGAAAGAGGTTTGCCCTCAATTTCAAGTTCAAATTTTGCAAGATTTTCAAGTTTTGCCAAAAACCACTCATCAATCATAGTGATTTGATGAATTTCGGCAATGCTGATACCATCTTTAAGTGCTTTAAAAACAGTAAATAACCTAATATCATCTTGGTCGTGTAATTTTTGTCTTATGTCTGCGTTATTAAGTGCTTTGTTATTAAGCGTATCAAGCCCGATTTCAGCACCTCTTACCGCTTTCATAATGGCTTGCTCAAAGCTTGGTGCTATGCTCATTACTTCACCGGTAGCTTTCATCTGTGTGCCAAGCTTGCGTGAAGCGTTTACAAATTTGTCAAACGGCCATTTAGGAAGTTTGACTACAACATAGTCAAGCGTCGGCTCAAAGCAAGCACAGGTTTTACCCGTGATGTCATTTTTAATTTCATCAAGCGTATATCCAAGTGCAATTTTAGTGGTAACCTTTGCAATCGGATAACCTGTTGCTTTAGATGCAAGGGCAGAGGAACGCGAAACTCTCGGATTTACTTCGATAACAGAATATTCAAAACTTTCAGGGTTTAATGCAAATTGGCAGTTGCAGCCGCCTTCAATTCCGAGTTCTGTAATTATATCAAGTGATGCGCTTCGAAGCATTTGCAATTCCTTATCGGCAAGCGTAACAGCAGGGGCAATAACTATACTGTCGCCCGTATGCACACCGACAGGGTCAAAGTTTTCCATAGAGCAAACAGCTATAACATTGCCTACACTGTCCCTCATAACTTCAAATTCGATTTCTTTCCAACCTGCGATGTATCTTTCTACAAGCACTTGGGTAATAGGGGAAAGCATTAAACCGTTTTTTGCTATAACTTCAAGTTCATGCTCATTATATGCCACACCGCCGCCTGCACCGCCCAAGGTGAAAGCAGGGCGAATGATTACCGGATAGCCGATTTCATCTGCAATTTCTTTTGCGTGGTCAACTGTGTATGCAATGTCACTCGGTACAACAGGTTGGTTGATTTTAACCATAGTATCGCGAAACATTTGCCTGTCTTCAGCTTTATCAATAGCTTCAGCGTCTGTGCCTAACAGCGTAACACCCATTTTATCAAGGTATCCGTCTTTTGCAAGCTGCATACCTATTGTAAGCCCTGTTTGACCGCCGAGTCCGCAAAGGATTGAATCAGGGCGTTCTTTTTCAATAATTCTTTTTACCGTTTCTTCGGTAAGCGGTTCAAGATATATATGGTCGGCAAGAGCCTTATCCGTCATAATTGTGGCGGGGTTTGAGTTTACAAGTACAACTTCAATTCCCTCATCCTTAAGTACACGGCAAGCCTGTGCGCCGGCATAGTCAAATTCAGCCGCTTGACCTATTACAATAGGACCCGAACCGATAACGAGTACCTTTTTTATGTTCTTATTAAGAGGCATTACTTGTTACCTCCCATCATCTCAATAAATTTGTCAAATATAAATCTTGTGTCGTGCGGGCCGGAGCAAGCTTCAGGGTGAAATTGCACTGAAAATGCATTTTTACCCGGGTAATCAACACCCTCGCAAGTTCCGTCATTAGCATTTATGTAGCTTACTTTTGCACCTGTTTTTTCTATTTCTTCATTTACTACTGCGTAACCATGGTTTTGTGAGGAAATATATGTTCTTCCTGTTTCAAGGTTTTTAACCGGCTGGTTTACACCCCTGTGACCGTACTTGAGCTTTGTGGTTTCACCGCCCTGGCTCAGTGCCAAAAGCTGATGGCCAAGGCAAATTGCAAAAATAGGAACATTGCCGAAAAGCTTCTTTAATTCTTCAATTGCTTCAACATTTTCTTTCGGGTCACCCGGGCCGTTTGAAAGCATAATTCCATCAGGATTTAAAGATAAAATATCTTGAGCCTTTGTGTTATAAGGTACTACTGCAACATTGCAGCCCCTTTTATTAAGCTCTCTTATTATATTTTTCTTTGTACCGTAGTCGATAAGAACAACATTGTATTTATGCTCTTGTGACGCACTCATATAAGGCTTCGTGCAAGATACGGATTTAACTGCGTCTTTAACTTTGTAAGCCTTTAATTTACCATAATCAACAGTTGCCGGGTTTGATGTTATGATTGCATTCATAACGCCTGCTTCTCTGATTGTTTTTGTTATTTCTCTTGTGTCTACACCGTATACACCGATGATGTTGTTTTCTTTTAAATAGTCATCAAGCCCTTTTTCACATCTGAAATTAGAAGGCTCTTCGCACCACTCACGAACTATATACGCAGATACAAAGGATTTTTCGCTTTCCTTATCTTCCTCAATAAATCCGTAATTGCCTATAAGCGGAAAAGTTTGCATTACAATTTGGCCGAAATAACTTGGGTCAGTCAATGTTTCAATATATCCGCCCATACCGGTTGTAAATACAAGCTCACCGATAACTTCACCTTTTGCTCCGAAACTTTTTCCTTCAAAAACATTACCGTTTTCAAGGCAAATGTAAATTTTGTTTTCTTCCATATTTTCTAATCTTATCCTAATAATTTAACGAGAACTGCTTTTTGTGCGTGAAGTCTGTTTTCAGCTTCATCAAATATTTCATTTGCATGTTCTTCAAATACTTTAGCGGTAATTTCTTCTTCCCTGTGTGCAGGCAGGCAGTGGAGTACCATAGCATCATTCTTTGCAACGGACATAACTTCATCGTTAATTTGGAAGTTTTTAAATACTTTTTCTCTTTCAGCCTTTTCTTCTTCCTGGCCCATTGATGCCCATACATCAGTATAAATTACATCGGCATCCTTTGCACATTCAAGAATATTGCTTGAACACATAAAATCACCGTTTTCTTCAGCCCATTTCATAATTTCAGTGTCCGGCTTGTAATCATCAGGGCAGGCAATTGCACAGCTCATACCCATTGTCACAGCACCTACAATAAGGCTGTTTGCCATATTGTTTCCGTCACCAATAAAGCAGAATTTGAGTCCGTCAAAACTCTTTTTATATTCTCTTATAGTCATAAGGTCTGCAAGTACTTGGCAAGGGTGGCAATAGTCTGTTAAACCGTTAATGATAGGAATTGAACCGTATTTAGCAAGATCTTCAACTTCCTTTTGCTCAAAGGTTCTAATCATAATACCGTCAAGGTAACGGGAAAGAACTCTTGCAGTATCTTCAACAGGTTCGCCCCTGCCGATTTGCAAATCCCTGTTTGAAAGGAAAAGTGCCTGACCGCCGAGCTGATACATTCCTGTTTCAAAACTTACTCGTGTTCTTGTAGAACTTTTTTGGAAAATCATACCGAGTGTTTTACCTTTAAGGTGATGATGTTCAATTCCGTGCTTTGTTTCGTATTTAAGTTGGTCTGCAAGATTTAAAATGTCTAATATTTCGTGCTGGTCTAAATCTTTAAGCTTTAATAAATGTTTCATTTTTCAATTACCTCTTTCAATATTTTTAAACCTCTTTCAAGCTCGCAAAAGCTGATGTTAAGAGCAGGAAGAAGCCTTACTTTTATTTTTGCGGTTAATACAAGCAATCCGTTTTCAAGGCATTCGTTTGCAACTTCTTTTGCGTCTTTTTCAATTTCTACGCCAAGCATAAGTCCCATACCCGATACGGATTTTACGCCTTTTATATTCATCAAATACTTTTTAATGTATTCGCTTTTTTCTCTTACTGATTTTAAAAATTCATCATCAATTCTTGAAACAATTGATATTGCACCTGCGGCACAAACAGGGTTGCCGCCGAAGGTTGAACCGTGTGAACCCGGTGTAACGGTGTCTTTTAACTTTTCACCGAAAAGTACAGCACCCATAGGAAGCCCGCCTGCAAGTCCTTTTGCAGTTGATACAATATCAGGCTTAATATCAAAGTTTTCGTATGCAAAATATCTTCCCGTTCTTCCGTTACCTGTTTGTACTTCGTCCACAACCATTAGTATATCTTTTTCATTTGCAAGCTTTTCAATAGCTTTTACAAAATCATAATCAAGGTTGTTTACTCCGCCTTCACCCTGTACACATTCAAACATAATTGCACATACATCATCTGTTGCCATTTCATTCAGCTTTTCAATATCATTGGCAGGGCAGTATTTAAAACCGGGTGTAAATGGACCGAATACAGTGTGAAAAGTGTCTTGCCCTGTTGCGGCAAGTGTTGTTATAGTTCTTCCGTGAAATGAATTAACAAGTGTGATTATCGTGCTTCTGCCGTCACCGTATTTGTCATAAGAGTATTTTCTTGCAAATTTGATTGCGCCCTCGTTTGCTTCTGCACCGCTGTTGGCAAAAAATACTTTTTTCATATCTGTTTTGTCACACAGCATTTTTGCAAGCTTTGCGCAAGGCTCGGTGTAGTAAAGGTTACTTACATGCTGCATTTTATCAAGCTGCATTTCAACTGCCGCTTTCCATTCATTGTCGCATAAGCCAAATGCAGTTACACCGATTCCAGAGCCGAAATCAATATATTCTTTTCCGCTTTCGTCATATACGGTTGAACCCTTGCCTTTGCTTAAAGCGGTATTAAATCTGCCATATGAATGGGCAACATATTCGTTATCTAATTCTTTTGTTTCCATTTTTCATCCTCTTTATCTGCTTCTGAACATTGTTCCCATACCTTCATCAGTTAAAAGTTCCATTAAAATAGAGTGGGGAACTCGTCCGTCAATTATAAACGCTTTTTTTACACCCTCACGCAGTGCTTGAGTCATTGAATCAATTTTCGGTATCATACCACCGCTGATTATTCCCTCGGCAATCAATGCCGGTGTATCTGAAATATATACTTTGTGAATAAGTGTTGAATCATCGTCTTTATCTCTTAAAAGTCCTACAATGTCGGTCATTGATACAAGTGCTTCGGCCTTGAGCGCACCTGCAATTGCGGCTGCGGCAGTATCTGCATTTATGTTGTAGCAGTTGCCTTTTTCATCATATCCTATTGTTGAAATTACAGGGATAAAATTATGGTTTAAAACTTCTTCTATAACTTCGGTATTTACTTCTTTGATTTCGCCTACAAATCCATGGCAATCATCAAGTGCTTCGCATTTCATCATATTTCCGTCCATACCGGAAAGTCCGATTGCGTGTCCGCCCATATTTCCTATTTGGCAAACAAGGTCTTTGTTAACCTTACCTGCAAGCACCATTTGTACTACATCCACGGTGTCTTTATCGGTAACTCTCAATCCGTTTTCAAATTTGCTTTCAATTTGCATTTTTTCAAGAGTTTTGTTTATTGCAGGGCCGCCCCCGTGAACAAGTACCACCTTAATTCCGACCGTGGTTAAAAGTACAAGGTCACGCATTACAGCCTCTTTTAATTCATCGTTAATCATAGCGTTTCCGCCGTATTTAACTACTACCGTTTTCTTTCTGTATTTTTGAATATGCGGCAAAGCGTGAGCAATTATCTCGGCTTTTTGCGCATTGTTAATATTATTGTTCATAGTGTGTAATCCTTTTTTATTTGTTCGCAAAATTTGGAGCCTCGTGTTGAGATTTGACTATTAACTGAATCTAAATAACTACATTTATCAGGTACGATAGTCACCGTTGATTTTTACATAATCATAAGTCAACTATACTCACTCGCTAATAAACAGTCCCCCGGACTGTTTATTTTCCCAAATTTTTCGCTCACTTTGTTCGCAAAATTTGGAGCCTCGTGTTGTGATTTGA